>Ga0315913_1004152_pt1 | contig 17513 bp, 13 predicted proteins | sample MpolsnodulesMG_FD_207736 | JGI IMG/M metagenome (GOLD analysis project Ga0315913, IMG submission 207736) | Medicago polymorpha root nodule microbial communities from Los Angeles, California, United States - small nodules | ecosystem: Host-associated > Plants > Roots > Nodule | place: USA... | reverse complement strand
TCTTATGATCACTGAACACTTCGAATCTAGAACCATACAAATAATGTCTCCAAATCTTAAGCACAAAGACCACTGCGGCTAACTCTAGATCATGAGTAGGATAATTTCGTTCATGAATCTTCAACTGGATAATGGCTTATGGAAGGGGATAAAAACACAAAATTCTTCCATGGAAAGGCTAACCAAAGGAGGAAAACCAATGAGATACATAAGCTTAAGGATGGTGATGGGGTGTGGTGGAGGGGAGAGGATCATGTTGAAAGAATCCTTGTTGACCATTTCTCGGATATTTTTTCTTCCTCCAATCCAGATGATATTGATGTTGTGTGTGAGGTGGTGAGAGGAAAGTTGAACAATGATCATAAAGAAATGTGTGCTACTAGTTTCTCTAATCTTGAAGTGAAAGAAGCCATTTTCCAAATGCATCCGCTTAAAGCCCCCGGACCAGATGGTCTCCCTGCTTTATTCTTCCAAAAGTACTGACACATAGTAGGTGGGGAAGTTCAGAATTATGCTCTTGATGTTCTTAAGAGTGGTAGAAGTCCAGAAGATATGAATAGGACCTATATAGCTCTCATTCCAAAATGCAAGAAACCCTCATCCCCAAAGGATTTTAGGCCAATTAGCCTCTGTAATGTTGTGATGAAAATAGTAACCAAAACCATTGCAAATAGGTTGAATGCAATTTTACCAGATATAATTGATGAAGAACAAAGTGCTTTTGTTAAGGGGTGGTTGATCACTGATAATGCACTTATTGCTATGGAGTGTTTTCATTGGATGAAAAAGAAGAAGAAGGGGAAGAAAGGAAAAATGGCTCTCAAGCTTGACATGTCAAAGGCCTATGATAGAATTGAGTGGAGTTTTGTTCGAGGATAGTTGGAGGCTATGGGATTTCCAGATAACTTTGTTGGCCTTATCTTAAGATGCATCTCCTCTATTTCTTATCAAATTCTGATTAACGACCAACCCATCAAAATTTTCTCTCCTGAAAGGGGCCTTCGACAGGGAGACCCCCTTTCCCCGTACTTGTTTATTTTATGTGCTGATGTCTTATCAGGTTTGCTATCTGAGAAGGCCATACTCAATAATATCCATGGTATTCAAGTGGCCAGGCAGGCACCTAAGATCTCACATCTGCTTTTTGCTGATGATAGTTTGTTGTTTGCTCGAGCTAACACTGTAGAAGCTGAGATAATTTTGAAGGTTCTACATTCTTATTAGAGGGCTTCTGGACAAGTCGTCAATTTGGACAAATCAGAGGCATCCTTTAGTCGAAATATGCGTGATGAGGAAAAAGAAATGATTTGTAATCAGATGAATGTAAAGACTGTGATGTCTCATACTAAATACCTGGGTCTCCCAGTCGTGTTTGGTAGATCCAAGAAGGAGATTTTCTCTTTTGTTATTGACCGTGTCTGGAAGAAATTGAAAGGATGGAAGGAAAAATTTCTTTCAAGGGCTGGGAAAGAGGTGTTAATCAAAGCTGTTGTGCAAGCCATTCCGAGCTATATCATGAGTTGTTACAAATTACTGGAAGGTTGTTGTAATGAAATTGGAGGACTATTGGCAAGATTTTGGTGGGGCACAAAAGAAGGGGAACAAAAAATTCACTGGATGAGCTGGGAGAGATTGTCCAAGGCAAATATCAAAGGAGGGATGGGATTTCGAGGAATTGGTGACTTTAACAAAGCGCTGCTGGGGAAACACTGTTGGAGGTTGTTGACTGGGGAAGATACTCTTATGGGGAAAATCATTAAAAGTCGTTACCACCCTAGAGGAAGCTTCCTGGACGCAAAGTTGGGTTTCTCACCAAGCTATGCATGGAGAACTATCATGAGTGCAAGAGAATTAATTATGAAAGGAAGTAAATGGAGAATTGGATATGGAGAAAAAGTCAGGATATGGCATGATAACTGGATTCCGAGTAAGGGCAGCACAATAGTTCAAAGTCGAACTGGGACACTTCAACAAGATGCCTATGTCAGCGCGCTTATTGACCAAGATACTAAACAGTGGAATAGAGACTCAGTCTTCTCCAATTTTAATTCATTTGAGTCAAGACTCATTGTTAGTATTCCTCTATCTTGTAGGCTCCCTGAAGATTCCTTGGTTTGGTCTGGAGAAAAGGACGGGAAATACCCTGTGCGTTCAGCTTATCACTTATTAGGGGATGAAAGGAAGAACAGGTTACCAGGGTCATCTCATGATCCCCATGAAAAGTTGTGGAAAGAAATATGGCGGGTGAATCTTCCTAATAGAGTCAAGAACTTCATTTGACGGCTGTCAAAAAACATACTACCTACAAGAGCAAATCTGTGCAAGAAAGGAATTAAAATTGAACCGTTATGCCCAATGTGCAATTCTGCCACTGAAACAGTTCAACATCTTTTCATGGAATGTAATTTTTCCAAGCTTACCTGGTTCTCATCTAGCCTTGGGATCCATGTGCCTTCAAACTGTGATTTAAACAATTGGCTGTTAGGTTGGTTGGAAAAGGAAGATATGTTAGGTTCACAATTATTTTGCACTACTATGTGGAAAATGTGGTCTTATAGAAATCAAGTGGTGTTCAATCAGATCAGTCCCTACCCCCCTGCTGTCGCTAATGCAGCACTAGATTTTATTGTTGAATTTAATCACACTAATGAAAAGAAGCGAAATCAGTTGCAGCCACACGGTGCAGCAGCAGTTGCAGCTGCTCCTAGTCCTGTCTGTAATGCTCATGTTATTCAGGTTGATGCAGGTTGTTTTCCGGAAGGTTTCACCACGTTTGACTGCGTTTTTAAGGATGGTCGAGATAGTGTCTATTTCTCAGCTTGCAATAAGGAGGAAGTGAGTATTGAACCTGTTCTGGCTGAAGCTTTAGCTATTCGTTGGTGTCTTCAATTAGCAAAGGAAAAAGGTCTCCAAGATGTTACAATTCAATCTGATGCTCTTGCTGTTGTTGAGTGTTTTAGAGGTTCAAATTCTCTTGCTAGTATTGATTTGATAGTCCTAGATTGTAAGACCATTATGGAAGATTTTAGTAGTGTGTCTATTAATTATGTTTGTAGAAACTTAAATGTTCTAGCTCATAGACTTGTTGGCCATGCTATGCAAGCTGGTTGTAACTCATGGGTAGGATATGCTTTTCCTATTACTAGCTCTGCTACTGTTTGTAACACTTCTGTTATCTAATGAAGTTGTTTGAATTTCAAAAAAAAAAAAAGAATATGTAAAATTGATGAGTGACTGTGTCTTAAACTTTGATTAAGCAGAAGTCTCATATGAGCCAATCGCTTCATATGTATCATCAATTTTAGATTTTTTTTTTTTGAAAGAATAATTTTTAGAATTTAAGATTGTCAAATTGTCACAACTTAGACATCTCAAATTAGAAATAACAAGATGTTGCATCCTAGTCAATCTTATTTTATTAAAAAAATATTTATTATTTTATGACTTAATCACCAAATAAATATCACAACTAAGATATCTTAAATACAAGTGATTAACAAGCTTCCCTAAAAAAAAAAGTGATTAACAAGCTATACCATTTCAATCATTAATATTTTAATTAACATTTAGTTTTCTTAATTAATTTTTTCATTCTACATAAATAATAATGAATTTAATTTAATTGAGGCAAATACACGCAGTCATGTAAAGTTATAAAACTCTAAGAAACCATTGTTAGCCTAAACAAAAACAACATAGATAAATGGCCCAAGTAGATAAATAGAAAAGTGCAATAATACATAAAATAATAGCTAAATCACATATTTAAGCAAAAGATCAAAATGAAAAACGACTAAGCAGCCCTGATACCAAATTTGAAGGAAGATGGTAGTGGTTTGTGTTGCTTAAAGAGTTCTACATATTTTCTCATTGTTCTCTTTCTCCACCTTTCTCATTTTTTTTTGGTCCTATTTATACTAAAAACTTAGGTTAAAGTGTGAGAAAGATGACAAAATTGTAAGGTTGTATAAGGTTAGTGGTTGGAGAGCTGAAACACTACTGCAGCAAGAAAACACTAAAATGATAATAGTAAAAAGTAAATAAAAAGGAAAAATTGGATTGTTTTCAAAGAAGAAAGATTTACCGGTTGTATTGTTGTAATTTTTTTTTAAAAAAATTGTATTTATTCTTTAGTTTCTTTGTATTTGAAATAGAGATAATCCCTTATTCTCCATTTTGTATTGTTTTTGAAATAGTGGAAACGTGGTAGACGTATGTATGATTAGTTTTACAAAGATGAAAATTGATTTTGACTTAATTAATTTTAAAAAATTGAATTGAACTAAAAACGATTTATGTTTGCACATGTCTATGTAAAAATGAATTGAACAATGATTTTTAACGTGAAAATCAATTTTAAAATAAAAAACTTTAATTTCTATCTTCAAGTTAGAATCAATTTTTAGAAGCAAAATAATTCTATTACAGAGCAATCAAATATGTCAAAATAAATTCAACATCTCTAAAATTAATTTGACTATTCTAAAAGTGAAACCAAACATAGCCATAAAATGAGAATTATTTATGTCATTTCTGTGACTGTTTTTTAATTAATAATTGAAATGAAAGGAAAAAAAATGGTTTTTTAGGTTTTATGACAGACTTAACAATGATGAATAGCATTAGAAATGCAAAAGATGTCATCAAATCAAGCACATGAGGACTAACTTTAGAGGGAGTCATCCCAGCTAACTTATGGGCTACTACTTATTTTGCTTTTTAGCAAGTTTAACCAATGATTTTGGACAAAATACATTCAAAGATGAAATACAATCACTAATGATACTTTTAAAATTAATGATACTATAAAATATTTTTATAAATAAATTAATTGTGAATGAAATGTTATATGATCATTTACCATTTTTTTTTTCAATTTATATAATGTCAAATATATACAAAAATATGGATTTAGTCCTTTAAAATTCTCTTCTCCACACTCAACATATCCTAAGGTTTTAGACCCACTACTACATAATTTTTATTGTACAGGAATGTATTTTGTCGTGAGACATGATATAAATGATTCGCCAAATTCGACATAAATTGATCTATTAATTTCAAGTTAAGTAAAAAAAATCAAATAATTTTTAGGAGCAATATTTGCACTTCTCTTTTCCAAAATGTGCACATCCATAAAAAGTTCCTCACTAACTTTACTGACTGTTGCCAGAACAGTTATATGACCCATGTGTGGCCATTTAAAATTTAGGCCAAATTTAACTTCTTGTCGCAGATAGTTGCTTTTTAAACGTCTCAAATTTGCTTCTAATCAGATCGTAACTTTTGACCATCTATTTTTATGTATAAAATTCGATTGAGTCGTAACTTCCAACCGACATTAAAGTGAACAATTTTAAGTTCCTAAGATTTAGTTGATTTTCTCCTTGATTAAACCTAAACTACTTAAAAAAAATTATTGTTTATTTTAGATAGCAAAAAATTTCTATATTGCAAAATGTATACATAAAGATACACATCCAAAAATAAACTTCTAAATATTTAGGTGTAATAGCAAAAATTCAGATGTCAATATACCGTGACCTTAGAACTATAAAGATGTTGCTTGTTAATTTTAAAAAAGACACCTAGAAATGGTCCAAATGCCTCAAAAGTTGGAGATATTTTTAGAGTGTGTTCTAACATTTATAAATAAAATGTTTTGATTTCCTTTTTTTCAAAACAAAAATGGTTGAAGATTACACTCAATCAATCATGTGCTCTAACTAAATACAAAATTAATACACCATAGTTCAAATACAATGATGATCTAATTTAACCTTTAGAGCACACATTAAGTTACATCCCAAAACATAGCTTAATTCAAATGCACAAAATTAGATTAAACAACCACAACACACCAAATAATAAAGAAAACATATCTCCTATAATGGAAAAGAGATCTCCAGCAGCATCCACCATATGAAAGTAGGCTTAACAACTACTACCCTAAAAATAGCACGTCACTACCAAGACATATCTTGATTCACCTTGCACCACTCTCCAACAACCACAAGATCACTATTAGCGAAAGCGCAAAAGTGAATTATGCTTAGATACATTTATATAAAAATAAATTCACTAAAAAAATTTAAGGATGAATATCATATTTAAAAATAAAATAAAATCTAAGGATGAATATCAATCCTCAAGATAAATTTTCCAAATTTAAATCAATCCTATTTGTGAACATAAAAAATTGTTAAAATCAATTCTACATCTTATAATTAATTTTAACTATTTCAAAAGTGAAACTAAGTATAGTTTAAAATTGATATTGATCTAGTTTTTTTTTTTTTTTTTTTTGAAAAAAGCCAAAATTGAATATATTCACACTAACTAAGGCGCCTATTTAGCACAAGACGTGCTAAAGAGGTCACTTGAAATACAAAATGTTTGTCAAGTAACTAAAAAAACAAAAGCAGGCATTAGCCGATACCCAAACAAAGTAACGAGTTCAACCGCCACTGCTGACAACCATATACAAAAGCGGCATTATTAGCACGCAACCACCAATAAGAATGAAGCTTAACCTTGTCCACTAGGTCCTATATAGACGTGAAAGTATTGTTAAAAATTCTATTGTTTCGTTCTTTCCAGATAAGCCAAACACAAAGAAGCCAAATAAGCTGGAGGAAAGAACGCTTAGTCTTCATACCACCTAAGTAGTAAGTAAATTGGAGAAAATGATCGCTGAGACTTTGGTAATCAACACCTGAAAATCCTAACCAGAACCGCACCTGCTGCCAGATAGAACCAAAAGTATCACAATGCAAAAAAAATGATTAGCCGTTTCCACTTGTCCGCACCCTGCCACGCAGTACATGTCCGCCTCGGCAATAATGCCACGGGTATGCAGATTGTTCTTTGTCGGCAACCTGTCCCGAAGCAAACGCCACGCTAAAATAGACACCTTCAACGGCACCTGAGTATGCCAAATGAGTTTCTCTGTAGCATCCAACATATGGTGATCCTAAAAAGTAAGGATTTCATAACCTGAACGCACTGAATAACACCCTTCAAGTTCAGGGTGCCACTGCCAAATATCTATAACATTAGGCTGCAAAAGAACATTAGAGAGTAAAGTCCTACACTCCGCTAGCATCTCATCCTTCCACACCCACAACCTCCTCCTCCACTGCCAAGCTCCACCCCTTCCTCCCAACCTAGGGAGAACATAGAGGCAACAGAAGCCAGCTTGTTCTCCGCTAAGTTGAACAACCGACTAAAACGCTGACAAAGAGGAACATTACCCGCCCATCGATCAAACCAAAACAAAGTGTTTTCCCCATCACCTACCCTCCGCGACACCATCCTTGCAAACCAACCCTCTCCCTCATCCCCTACCCCGTCCCTGATATTTGCCACCTCCCTCCACCAAGAAGAAGCACTCCGGCCCCAACCTCCCTGCATCCTCACCATACCTAGCCACCAACACTCTATACCAAAACGCTCCTCTATCAACCAACATCCTCCAACACCACTTCCCTAAAAGAGACAAATTAAACTCCCGCAACTGCCTAACTCTCAACCCGCCGTCCTCCTTCCGCAAATAAATAGAATTCCAACCAAATAAATTATTCCTCACCATGTCTGACATCATGACATTCAGCCCCTCCGCCGCTAGAAGGAATAAAAAAGGAGAGAGAGGATCCCCTTGATGAAGACCCCTCTCTAAGTTAAACTCATCAATGGGGATGCCATTTACCAGAACTAAGGTCGTAGTTGTAGACACACATTCTTTTATTCATTTCCGCCATAAAACCGGAAAAACTATTTTTCTCATAACCGCATATTTTTTTCAATCAACAAAATCATATGCTTTTTCAAAGTCCACTTTAAATAACATAAGTTCCTTTTTTCAATTTTCAGGCCTCATCCACCACCTCATTTGCAATTAGAACCCCATCAAGAATCTGTCTATCTTTAACAAACGTTGTTTGGGTCTCTGAAATCACTTTACCAACCACCAATCGGAGGTGATTCGTTAACACCTTTGCCAAGATTTTCTACAAAGAGCCCACCAGATAAATAGGCTTAAAGTCAGAAAACTTCTGCGGACTCTCAACTTTTGGGATAAGAGCTATAAAAGTTGTATTAATACCTCGCGCCAGTTTACCATTCTGATGGAACTCTGTAATGTACCGCATAATATCATCCTTCAAAATAAGCCAAAATTCTTTAATGAAACCAAAGTTTACACCATCCGGTCTGGGACTCTTGAAACAATCACAATCCCACATCGCCACCTTGACTTCCTCAACTGAAAAAGGTTTAACCAAACTGCCCCCTTCCACAAACGATAGTGTCTTAAAATTCATATTCCTCACACCTGGCCGAGATATATACTGCTTTTTAAAATGATTACTGAAATGTGAAAAAATGGTGCTTCGAATAGGCTGCACCCCCTCCACAATATTACTGTTCTCCACAAAAGAAACAATAGAGTTTTGACGACGGCGACTAGATAAAATTGAGTGAAATTTTTTTGTGTTGGCATCCCCTTCCTTAAGCCAAAGCATCAGTGACTGTTGCCAACAGATGCTAGTGTTCACGCGAGACAAAAAATGAATTTCATGAGTGGTATCACGTAACTCCTCCATCTCAATTGGCGACAACACACCATTTTCACCTCTACCATCTAACCAAGAAAGCCGAGCCTTTAAAGAATCAAGTTTTGCCAGAATATTATTAGAATGAGACAAATGTCAATCCTTCAATGCTGATTTTATCATCTTTAGCTTCTCCTTAAGAACAAAACTGCCCCACCCTTCGACATTAAAAGAACTCCACTTGTCCGACACAAATTGATGATAGCCCGACATATCTTGCCAGCACTTTAACATACGAGAGGGTCGGGGACCCCAATTTTCCTCATCCACAGATAATTGAAGGGGAAATGATCAGAAACACCACGAAGAAGAGCAATCTGCAAAAAATTAGGCCATCTAAGGCTCCACTCCTCATAGAGCAAAAACTGGTCTATCCGACCCATCGAAATACCATCACCTTTGAACCAAGTAAATCAACGACCACATAACGGAAAATCAATCAAGAAGTTGTCGTCAATAAAAAGATTAAATAACGCAACTTCAGGAAGTAAATCGACTCTTCTTTTTTGATGAAATAAGACCCACATCACCCTGTTGAATATTATGAAGCCATTCCACATTCCACGGACCTTTCCGAGAAAACTAAGCAGTAGCATGAGAACACGAAATCGGTTGGACTCCATGTTTTCGAGATAACATGACATCAGCCGAAGCACTAACTTCAGGAAACATCGCCATACCCTCGGGTGGCACATGAGCCGAGGCATCCTTTAGACTTGAAGAAATGGAATCTGCATTTGGTGAAGGCTGCACATTAAAAGAACCAGAGCTATTCGCCTGAGTCACTTGCTTAGGACTATCCGAATCCCCACTTCGATGCACTAAAGGAACGTGCTTCTCAGCCGGCACTGTAGTCTCTAAATTCTCCTCACAGTTGTTATTATCATAAAAGTTCTGATCCTCGTCCTCGGCATCCTGTAAATCTTTTACAATCTTGTCAACCAAAACGTCCACATTTTTATTAGTTTCAATGTCATCATGTAACTCCGCAATATCTGGACAAGACCTAACCGAGTTCCCATCCTACTCAGACAAACAAACATCTTCACCTAAATTGAATCCCCATCCCTCAATGATTTTAATTTCTACGAAAACACCATCTATTGAAATATGATCTGTCATATTTATCACTTCAAAAGACGATGTAGAAACCAACACCCTTGCAAAATCAAACCTCTGACTGGCCAATGAGCAGTTGTCAGAGCGTAAATAACTACCGCAGTCAAACACACATAATTTAAAGAAACTCTCATTTCAAGCATGTAAAGGTATTCCGTGCACACGCAACCATGCACCTCTACGGAAAGGCATCACCGCTTTCTCCCAACAAACCAACTGAGAAAATAATAGTGTAAAAGGATCTTAGGAAATATAATATCTATGTAAAAATCTAGAAGTTCATAAATTATATAATAGTGTAAAAGGATCTTAGGAATAAGTCTAAAGTCTGGAGATACTTATTAGCAACCCCACTATACTTGGCAGAAAATATCTAGAAGTAAATGAAAGATCTTATAAATAACTCTAAAGTTCTCTAAATGTACTTATAAATATAAACCTCTCTAAATGTTACTTATAAATATCATTTTTTTAATTAGTTTGGTGACTAAAATTTAATAAATAAAGAATATTTGAGATTCGAAATGCAGTCCATATATATATAATATGATGTGTCAGTCAATTGAGTTATGTTTCCAAGACCTATAAATACTATTTAATACTTAATTTTATACTCCCTCCGTCCTAAATTGTATGACGTTTTGGGTATTTCACACATATTAAGAAATGTAATTAATATTGCGTGGTAAAGAGATATTTTGAGTTGTTTTACAAAATTGTCCTTAATAAATGATATGAGAAAGATAAATGAAAGAATTAAAAGAAAAAAGAGTAATAAATAGTTAAAGATATAATAGAAAAAGTAACATTAATGTTTCATTGATATTGTAAAGTGACATACAATTTGAGACAATTTTTTTCTATAGTGACATATAATTTGGAACGGAGGGAGTATTAATCAAACTATGAATTTTCTCTAACAATCATTTCCTACTTTCTTAGCTTCGATTGCCATTTGGATGAGATTCCATTGGATCTTTATCTTAGTTTCTAGTTTCAAAATATTAATTTATCTTCTTTGTTTCAATTTAGTTTTGCAAAAGTGTCAACAAAATTTGACTAATTGAGATGGTTATAACTTTCTACACCAGTTTTTTATATTTGATTCATGGCATGATTGATGGAGTAGATTGTGTATGTTGCACACTTACATTTCATGTTGTAGTTGATTCAACAAGTGGTCAACATTTTGATATTTTAGAATACATCCCTCGGACAAAGTTGACACAAAAATGACAAAAACTAACTTGAAATGGACTTTGGTATAAAAAGAAAATTGAAAATAGGACTTGAATTTACACTAGAAGGTTAAACTATCGAAAAGGATTAAACTTACAATATGATAAATTAATGTTTAAATTTTAGATAAAAATATTCATATTTTGTGTATGTGTCTCTAATATGATTACTTATGGTGGAGAGCACTACTAAGAAGAAGAAAAAAAGGTAAAACCATTGTCCACATTTAAAAATGAGTTTGAATGAACACGAAAAATAATAATTTTATGTCGCCTGAAAGTATAGTATCAAATCATTTTATAGAAGAGAGAGATGAAAATAACACCAAAATTAAGTGGTGTGAATTAGTTTGTTAGGTATATGTCACAAATTTTCTCATAAACAACAACATTAGTCCATTTAGCCGCCTTAAGCTACACATTTCTTGCAACAAAAAGTCCATGTTTGGTTCTAATTAAGCCACCACCTTGCTCTCTAAGATTCCATTGACCTATGAATGATATATCTTGCAATGGTTCAATATGCATATAAATTAGGAATTTTATCATTAGTTCATGCTAAATGCTAAATTAAGCCAGACACAATTTGTGAGCTATGATGACTACCCCCTAAAACACGTCGAAATTATACCATAATAATGGAGGCCAAAATAATGAAGAATATTTCAAAGTCATCGAAACACAATCAAGTAGACATAGCATAGTCTTCTCATCAATCCTTCCACATCATTATAGTTATAACTCAATCCAAATTTAAATTCCAACCATGACCAAAATCGACACGTATAAATTAGTAGCTAAATTGACCAATCATATATAGACAATTAATTTGACGTGTTCTATACAATTGTTGAAAACTAATTGAAAGGAAAATAAACGAAGTCAAGTCAACTATATAGATGTAACCAAAGCATATAACAAAGGAGTAGAAATTAGAAATTATTTCAATGTGTTTGTTTGGCACCAAAGCATAACAAAGGATCCATGATTGAAGGACACAAGAAAAAGCTTCAATATAAAAAAAGGCTAAAAATCTTTTACGTTTCTTAATTTATTTGTGGTACAAGTTTCACCTTTAATTTATAATAAAAGAGTTACTTTAATCCTCTAACTTAATAATAAAGTTAACACAAGTTAGTCTTTTTTTTTTTTTTTTATCAATTTACACAATGTAGTATACAACATCAACGGGTTTGAACTCTAACTTCCTTACTTATTGCTCTTAGTAAATGATTTATAGTCATTAAATTACTTGACAAGAAATGAGACGATGAAAATCTCAAGTTCTATATTTATTGTTAGATGTAAATATTGTGCTTATCAAATTTTAAAAAAGGTAACTAAAAACATATTCTCTTCGTTGGTTCTCTCCTCAGCGTGTTTTATCCAGGAGTGGAAGATCACCATATGGCAGACAGGCTAGGCCAGATGCTCGTCATGCTTCTGTTCGGTTTCACTGAGCGTATGGAAGTCGTCACAAGTATGTTGTTCGCAAACACAGTCATTCACCCGAAAGTGCGCGGGCACATACCTCTGGCCAGAATAAATGCATTATGGAACGCGTTGATGATATTTATGATCGTGAATTCCTTCGTTTGCAACGTACTGATGTGTTGAACGACCAGAATGTAAACGAAGGCAGCAGAATAGGGACTTCTTTGAAACGGTTTGTTACCTTTTATTATACTAATGTGCCTGAATTTATTCCTTATTTTAATTTGAGGCAAGGCTTTGAGGTATGTGGAGTCCTTGAGGATTTGTTTGTGTCGAGGAAGTATAATGCGCAAGGCAAGATATATGGTTTTGTGCGTTATAGTAATGTCAGGAATGTGGATAAGCTAACAAAGGCTCTGAATGCTGTCACTTTTGGTGTGTTCCAGGTCTTTGCTAAGGTCGCGCGGTTTGATCGTTTTGAGCGGAAGGGGGATGGAAGAATGAAGGTTGTGTCAAAGAGGGCTGTTGAGGGAGGAAAAAGTGTGAGTGCGGGGGATTCAAAGGAAGGTGGGGGAGTACAAAACAAGGGGAGGGAGATGTATGTTAGTCGAGGAGGTAAGGCCCCCATTATGGCCAGTGATGTGGTGTGTTTTGGTGCGGTTCAAGGAAGGGAGGGTCTTGTGTTTGATGGGGAAAAAGAAGGAGAGGTGGCAGCTGTTAGGAAGGTGAGGGAGAAAGTGGTTCATATGCAGCAACGTAGTAGGAGTGTTGGAGGTGTTCTTGATGATGCTTTAACAAACAGTTTGACCCTGAAAGGCAAAGAGGTTTCAAGTTGTAACCAACGCCTTGTTATTAAGTATCGAACAGACGATAAAGATGTTTCTTGGGCATGTAACGGTGTGGTGGCGTCTGTTTTAAATGGGGAGTCCATCCCGTTAATTCAACAACGTATTTTAGATGCAGGCTTTAATACTTTAAATATTATTCCATTGGGTGCTGACAGAGTCTTGCTGAAATCATGCGGTGAAGAAGATGTGAATTCGATCTTATCAGGTGCTTCAGAATTTTTTATGTCTTTTTTCTCATCCGTACAACCTTGGAATAATGATAATTTGAAATTTGAGCGAGGAGCTTGGGTCCGTTTATATGGAATACCGCTGCATGCTTGGAATAACAAATTTTTTAAATTATGTGTTTTTGATCATGGACGTTTGATGAGGGTGGATACATGTACAGTGGAGAGGGAACGTATGGATTATGCACGAATTTTATTGGCGACATCTTCTTTGAATATTATTAATGACACAATTGATATTTTGGTAGATGATGGTCTGGTGACTGTAAAATTATTGGAGGAAGCGGGTATTTCTATCGGCGAAGATGCATGCTTGTTTGACGACGAGTATGAAAATGAGGATTGTGTCAGTGTGGATGACAAAGGAGATTTTATTATGAATGACGACGTAGATAACTTGGTGAAGGAGTTAGCCGAGGATTGGGTTGAGGAAAATAATAAGCAAAGTAATAATGTCGAAGTAAATCAATTTTGTGATGGAGCTGATGTATCTACCTGCAAATACCCAGCTATTAATTCGACTTCAGATGTGAGTGCTACAGCCTCCTCTTCTGAGAATAGCCCGAGGCCAGCAAGTAAAAAAGGGGAAGTGTCGGTACATGTTCAGGGATCGGTGGAGCAGATTCGGGAAGCTCCTAATGCTGCTATTTTTAATGAAGAACAGGCAGGTCCATTTATGAATGATGCATCTGAGTCCTCTTTGGCTGCGGCTGTTCAAGATGCGAACAAGAGGAATCGTGTCAGTACGGGTGCAACAAGGAGTAAACGCACTAGTTCATGTCCGCCGGGGCGTACGCGCTCTATTTTGTCGGGTCCGTGGAGTGTCGAATGGTTATCGGATCATCATCACGGGGATGCCAGTATAATTTCTTCGTTAAGAAAGAAGAGTATGAAAGATAGCGTTTCTCAAGAAAGAAAACATGATACAAGGAAGAAAAATGAGAGTGTTCTACGTCATCCTATGGTGAATATCAAGAAAGTTGCACGGTTGCCTACGAAGGATAGATCTGGAGTGTTAAAAGAATTAAAAAAACAAGTCCATAAGCGTCGAGGTGGTATTATTAATAATAAATTGAAGGCTACAAAGGGGAGTGACTCTAGTTCGTCTGGTACACCTAAGGAGTCAGAGAACACTGATTGGCGTAATTGGGTAGTTTTACATGGTAATGATGAGATTGCGGTAGAGGATGTTTGGGGTATAAGGAAGGCGATTGGAGTGAAGTTTACTGGTGACAAGGCTAACATGTTTAATGTGTTATCACGAGGAGGGAGAAAGAGTGGTAGGAAGGAAGTGGGTGCGGCGAGAAAGTGAGGGTGGTTGGTGGTGAAGAGGGGGCGGTGAGGGGTGTGTGTGGTATCCGATGAAGATAGTTTCTTGGAATGTTTGGGGATTAGGCGGTTTTGAAAAAAGAAGAGAAGTGTGGAAGTTAGTATCTGAAAAAAGTTCGTTCATTGTTTGTCTTCAGGAAACAAAGCTTGAATATGTGGATAGTTTTTTGTGTTCTACGTTATGGGAGAGCCCATCTTATGGCTTCTCGTTTCGTCCTTCGCGAGGGGCTTCCGGTGGCTTACTGATTTTGTGGGATATAAAAGAAGTTGAGATTTTTATTCCTTCTCTTTTGATCATGTGGTGGCAGTTGGAGGTCGGTTTTTACAGACAGGCGACGACTTTGTTCTTTTTAATGTGTATGCTCCTTGTGATGTGGGTGGTCAAAGTGCTTTGTGGGGGACTATATCGTCTCGTCTGGTTAACTTACAAGGGCAGAATGTTTGTGTTTGTGGGGACTTTAATATTGTCCGCAGAGCGGATGAGAGGAGGGGTGTTGGTGCGGTCCCTAGAGTTGTGGGGGTCCTGGCCTTTAATAATTTTATTGATGATAGTGATTTGAATGATTTACCACTAACTGGTTGTCGGTTCACTTGGTACAGAGGGGACGGTCTTTCCATGAGTCGCCTAAACCGATTCTTATTATCTGAAAATTGGTGTTTGAGATGGCCTAACTGTATACAAGCAGCGCAGTTGTGCGGTCTGTCAGATCATTGTGTTGTGATTCTTTCGGTTGATGAACAAAATTGGGGTCCTCGTCCGTTTCGAATGTTGAAGTGTTGGGCAAACGTGCAGGGTTACAAAAACTTTGTGAGTTCAAAATGGAGATCATTTCAGGTGGAAGGGTGGGGGGGTTATGTGATGAAGGAAAAATTTAAAATGATTAAGGAGGCTCTCAAGGAGTTGCATTCGAACCACACTAATAATTTACCGGGTAGAATTGCTCTTGTGAAGGATCGTATTGCAGTGTTAGATGACAGAGGGGCTGTTGTTTCTCTTGGGGTGGAGGAGGTGGAGGAGTTGCATCGCCTTACTTATGATTTGCATTCTTTATCCAAAATTCATTCAAGCATGTGTTGGCAGCAGTCTCGTTTAACCTGGTTACGGGAAGGGGATGCTAATACTAAATATTTTCATGGTACTATGTCTAGTCGACGGCGTGTCAATACTATTTCTTCTATTGTTGTCGGAGGTACTGTGGTTGAAGGTGTCAGTAATATCAGACAGGCTGTTTATACTCATTTTTCGAATCACTTCCAAGCACCATCTATGGAGCGCCCCTCTGCTTCAGACTTGAATTTTCGTACTCTAACTTATAGGGAGGGGGCGGCCATAATCAAACCATTCACTATGGAGGAGCTAAAAACTGCAGTCTGGGATTGCGATAGTTACAAGTGCTCGGGGCCTGATGGAGTTAATTTTGGCTTCATTAAGGAGTTTTGGTTGGATATGCGTGAGGAGTTGATGCATTATGTGTCAGATTTTCATCGAAATGGCAAGCTTTTGAAAGGTATAAATAGTACCTTCATCACTCTTATTCCTAAAAAAGATGTTCCGCAAAGTTTAAATGATTTTCGTCCAATATCCTTGGTGGGTAGCCTGTATAAGGTCCTGGCTAAATTGTTAGCAAATCGGCTGAAGTCAGTTATTGGCAGTATTATTTCAGACTCTCATTCAGCTTTTGTGCAGGGAAGACAAATTCTAGATGGTATTTTGGTGGCAAATGAGGTAGTCGATGAGGCCAAAAAATTTAAAAAAGATTTACTTCTTCTTAAGGTCGATTTTGAGAAGGCTTACGATTTTGTCGACTGGAAGTATTTGGATGATGTCATGGGGAAAATGGCTTTTCCGACTCTATGGAGGAAGTGGATGCGTGAATGTGTTACTACGGCGACTGCGTCGGTCTTAGTAAATGGCAGCCCTACTGATGAATTCTCTTTGGCACGAGGCCTCCGCCAAGGGGATCCCCTTTCACTTTTTCTCTTTCTCTTAGCGGCGGAGGGATTTCATGTCATGATGGACTCCCTGAATACAAATAACTTATTCTCTGGGTACAAGGTTGGAACGGAACGTCCGGTTACTGTGTCTCATCTCCAGTTTGCAGATGATACCCTCATTTTAGGTGAAAAAAGTTGGGCTAATGTTCGGGCAATGCATGTCGTTTTGCATTTGTTTGCAGCAATGTCTGGGTTGATAGTGAATTTCCATAAAAGTGAGTTGGTGGGTATCAATGTTACTCAATCTTGGGTACAGGAGGCTGCAGTTGTTTTGAACTGTAAAATTGGTAGCTTGCCTATATTGTATCTTGGCCTCCTTGTTGGAGGTGATCCTCGTAGACTGCATTTTTGGAATCCTGTGGTTAATTGCATTAAATCTCGCCTGTCCCGTTGGAAAAGCAAACACCTCTCTTTTGGTGGTCGTCTTGTTCTTCTTAAGTCTGTCTTGACCTCTCTCCCTGTCTACGCCCTTTCCTTCTTCAAAGCTCCCTCAGGTATCATCGCCTCTATTGAATCTCTTTTAATTCGTTTTTTTTGGGGTGAGTGTGAGGTTAATAGGAAAATTGCTTGGATCGATTGGGAGGCCATTTGTTTGGCTAAGGAGGTTGGAGGTTTGGGGGTAAGGAGACTTAGGGAGTTTAATTTGGCATTGTTAGGGAAGTGGTGTTGGAGGATGGTAGTGGATAGGGAGGGGATGTGGTTCAGAGTTCT
>Ga0315913_1004150_pt1 | contig 17515 bp, 16 predicted proteins | sample MpolsnodulesMG_FD_207736 | JGI IMG/M metagenome (GOLD analysis project Ga0315913, IMG submission 207736) | Medicago polymorpha root nodule microbial communities from Los Angeles, California, United States - small nodules | ecosystem: Host-associated > Plants > Roots > Nodule | place: USA... | reverse complement strand
GGGTAAAAAGATTCTTCTTGGGGCATAAAAAAAATCAGATTTAAATTTAACCCAAGGGTTGATGATGTATTTTCTCCAGGAAGGCTGCTCACTATTTTACCCCAAGAAGATTGATCAATTTTTACCCCAAGAGGGAGAAAATAAGTAGAATAAATTAGTGAATTCGAATAAATCATTGTATCAATTATTGTATTGTATGAATTCTATTAATAAAATGAGATATTGTTATATGCCTCAATTTTGTTCATTTCTTTTTATTTTATATTTGCTTTTATTTTCTAATTTTGTATTTAATGAATAAATATTAATTTAGTTCATTTTCTTTTATTTATATTTGTATTTATTTATCGAATAAATATTTATTTTAAGTGAATTAGAATAAAATTTGTGTATAGACTAAACTCGAATAAAGTTACGTATTAAAAAAAAATTGAAAAAAGGCCTAAATGAAAATAATTTAGTGCATAGGTTTTATATGCACTAAATGCAGTCAAAAAACAGTAAAAAAAACGTGTAAAACTCAATAAAATCAAGGTTGAATAACCGACCAAAATCCAAAAAACGTGTTCTTGAGTTGTGACCACCGGCCAAACAGGCGTGAGTTAACTCACGCTATTGTTAACCTGAGCGTAAGTTAACTGACGCAGGGGCAATATGTACATTTACTTTGGGAATGAGCAAAACCATTTGGGTAAAGAGCAGAAATTGGAATCTCATCACCAATACATCGATTGTACCATCTTTAACACACACACAAAAAAAAGAACAAATACCTCTTATCTCTTGCGTTAATTTGTAAATACAATTCTTGTAAAATTTCTCTTGTAATTTAGACAGCAATATTTGCCTTATTACACAATCATTCTCAACAGATACTTTGAAATGTGATAATGGTGAACTAACTCTTTTTGAACGGTGTATTATTATTTTTTATTTATAACTCATCAGTTTTTAGGAAAAAGAAGTTCCATCTGTCAAACAAAATAAAGGAAAAAGAAGCTCCATCTAGCTATTAATGACGATTTATTGTGTAAATATTTAATTAAAATTAAATTACTTTCATTACAAATTTAAATCAAAATAAAATTATAATTTTTTTAACGTTATATAATTTTGTAAATTCACTCATGATACCTTAAATTTAAAATCAATTATAGAATTTAATTACTATACACTAACAATATAAATATTATACTTGGATTTTTATTTTTTATTTTTTTGTTATGCAAGGTCATGTACCAATTGTAAATGATATAATTTTTACATTTAGAATTTATTACAATTCAATTTCAAAAATAAATATTTTTATTTTAAAACAAATGAAGTTGGAACTGAATAAAAGTTTCTTGTACTCAAATATTAGCTGACAGCAGCTACTTCAGAGCCAGAGGGCATCTGAACAGCAACAACATCATAGCAGCGGCTGCAAAGAGTGGGGTGGTCTGAAAATGAACCAACTTGGTGTGAATAATGCCAACATCTTTCACATTTGGAACCACTAGCACGAGATATACCAATCCACACTTTACTGTTACCCTGAATTAGGCATTCACCACTATATGGTATATTTGCAACATGTTCATCTTCCAGTGAAGGAAGAATCTCAGCCTGAGTATTGCCAATGAAACATGTTAACACAGTTTAATTAATGACATGATAAAGCTTATATATGATCAAATGTTAACTCTTGGGTGCAACATTATCCAAGAGTTAGTTCATAGTATATCTGAGTGTTGTATCCTAATGTCTAAATATAAAAAATATGATAAGAATTTGAAACATCTTTGATACTAAAGATATTCCAAGTCTAGTTTTTTGGGCCTAAATCTAAAAGCCTCAATGATGAAAATTAATTGTTTTTGTTTAGGAAAATTTATTTAATAATAATAACTAGTTCTGGAATCAAAACTAGTTATACACACTCACACAGCAGCCCCTAAATATTGTATCTTCAGTTTTCATTTGCTTTTAGTCACTGAAAAGTATTGTAATTTTAGACATACCTGAGATGTTATGAATAACTTATTCAATGTATCAGCATCAATTTCGTTTGTACACAGTTCAGATAGCTTGGATGCCATGATGGAATCAGATGTATAAATGTGAACCTTCGCATCTAAACTGGCACCAACTAATTTTTCAGTTCGAGCCACCTCCAACACTCTATTCACCTCTGTTCTCAGCTGGAAAAAGGTGTACTCGTTTAGTAACAGATACATAGAAAAAATAACTAATATGTTATTATTTGTAGTTTTAGAAAATTTGAGAAAGAAAAAATTATGAGACAGCTTTAATTTTTAGTAGTAACTGCAAGCCAATCAATAGAAAAGCATCAATAAAAGCGAGGAACAATAAAAAAACACTTGAAATAATTGATTAAAAGAAAAAGAATCATTAAATAATTTAATTTATTTCACATTTAAAATGACGCAATTTTTCCTTCATTTATAGCCCAACATCTTCAAATCCTTAGTCATTCTCATTACTTGTAAATATGAAATTCTTAAAATTCCAAATAAAGGCTATGATTGGCTAAATAATGAACCATTTCCACATCTAGAAAAACCAAATCTCTAATGCAATTTAAGTATAAGCCGTGAACATACCCCAAAAAATAAAACCTTTTTGAGATTTCATCTAATGGCATAGCTACCTAAGCTTTGAGAAGAGTTGCTTCTTGATATAAAATTAGAGCCTGAATCATCAAGTGATCAGGAAATTTCATACCTTGCTTCCCCGTTTTATCATAATATAGTTGATTACATACAAAACAATAAAACATAGGTTTGCATGTTATCCACATTTCAAAGTTCAGACACACTTCAAATGTGTATTAGATGTAAAATTATAGATGAGTCTCTACGACTCTACCAAATAGTTGAAGCTTTTAGGATAGATGGTTTTTGAAAGATAATGTAAAACAAAGATACTAGCTTTGAAAGAGATTATTGCATTTAATAGTTTGATCCCTTTTAAGTGATGAAGTAGCTATTCACTTATTTTATAATGTTCAACGAAAAATTGGTGCCAAGTTATAGTTACTAGAATAAATTATCTTCTAAGAAACCAAGAAAGTAGGTTGCTTAACACGCGTGGTTGGAAAAATTAGTGTACCTCGAGGATCTTTTCCCACAACTCAATTTCTTCAGCAGGAAGAGTAAGCCATCTTTCATTCAAAGTTGGCCATCTTGATTCGAATACAAATTCAGCAAAGGAACCATATTCGGTTGTATATTGAAATGGAAGATTCTGCCACACATCCTCAGCTAAGTGGGGCAATATTGGCGCTATTACTCTTACAATAGAAAGGAGATGAGCGGCAAGAACTGTTTGACAACTTCTCCTTGTATAACTAGTCGATCCACTACAAAAAAAATAGCATAAAGAGATGTTTTTTTTTAATAAACACAGAATAAAATGTAAAACAGGCAATATTCACATCTTGTGCTCCCATACAAATACTGAGTTGCGCATATCAAAACCTAAATATATGTCCATAATTGTATTTGAAAATGCAAAATATAGGGTATAGGAGAAATGTACCCAACATATAATCGATCTTTGGCAACATCAAAATAGAAACTTGAAAGGTCAACTATGACAAACCTCTGTAAAATCTGAAAATGTGAAGAAAAAAAACACACTAATTTTTGGTAAATCAAACAATAAGATGAGAAAAAATCAGCTAAGTCATGCTAAGAAAACTGAATTCAAATTTCTATGTGAAGATATAAAATTGAGAGATGAATCCTATGCCACAAATAACCCCCTTTCATCCCAAAGAACATTTTCAATTCTACTATAACAAAATACAATCAAACAAATCCACATTTGAACGGGTTAAGCACTAGCATATAAATATATTGTGTATATATAGAATGTTTCTCTAGGGTCTAAACCAACTTACCTGAAATATTTTGAAAAACTGGTAACTTTCATAATTCCCTTGAATATTTTTTACAATATTCTCAAGTTGAAATAATGCATGCCTATCAATCCTCGGAAGTTCGTCGTATTGAACTGTATAATCTGCCTGTCACGTCAACAAAACAATTGCATACTTAGAAGTATGAAAAAGATACATGCTGACAGGTAAAGATACATCTGGCAAAATTTCAAAGTAGGCAGTCGTTCCAGGCAAAAAAAAAAGGACTCGAACTTACTTTCCAGTCATGAAGATTTGCCAAGAGGTATCTTAAAGTTCCCCGTAACTTCCGGTACACTTCTGATATTTGACGAAGAATTTGTGGGCCAATCATCACATCCCCGGTATAATCTACACTAGAAACCCAAAGCCGCAGGACATCAGCTCCATATGCAGGTGCTTCCTGAGAACAATGCAATTTTGGTAAAGTGAAATTATAGGGTTTGATATGGTTCCAGAATTTTTATACAATACATTTATGTAACTTGCCTTCTGATTTTTTCCTCCTTCAATCACACTACGTGGATCCACAACATTACCCACAGACTTGCTCATCTTTAAGCCTTTCTCATCCAATACAAACCCATGAGTTAAAACAGAAGAATATGGAGCCTTTCCTGTATTGGACAAAAATGACAGAATTAGTGTCTGACTGGCATAAATATAAATATTTGAAAACATTCTCACCCAAACAGCCCTGTAGTGTAGAAAGTCATTAGAGACGATTAAGATTAGGCATGAATTCAATGGTGTTTGCCTCTTTGTCTACAGACCAAAAAAGAATATGTTTTAGTCCCTATTGGGACTAAAAACACACGATTTTTGCATTTTTTTAGAGTCTAAAGAATACAAAAATCATGTGCTTTTTTTAGTCTCATAATATTTAGACTAAAAAGTAAATAACTAAATGAAAAAAAAATCATATTTGCGATTTCACCAATATCTTTATCACTATTGAATTCAAGCTGTCTAATTATTCCTAAACCTTTAGGTTTCTAATATTTTTCTCGATTGATATTTTTTTAAATATTTATTAAGTTAAAAAAGATGCTAAGAAATGCATCACACTAAACAAATATTTTAAATTTTAATCATTGTTTGAAGGTGAAATTGAATTTTACCCCAAACTCAAAAGTTTTGTGCAAACGTCAATTTATTACCGAATGAGCACTTTTGAAAATGAACTTCTACAATGGTATACACTGAATACTCTAAATTTTGTTAGCTAGTTAGCCAAGAGGCGACTAGTCACAGGTAACTATACTGCTCCAACTAACACCTTTAATCAGAGTTGGTCAAACATGGTAAAAATAATAAGGTTGATTGGTTGTCTGATTTATCAAGGCAAGATGCCAAGATAGCAGCAGTATATGCGCTAAATAACTTTCGCGGGTCTTTCAAGCATATTTTATTTTCATCTGAAAATAAATGGTGAACCCAGGGGTGATTTACTTATGCAAATTAAGCATTTACACCCTATTCCTTTTGTCTTTTCTTGTTACGGTTTTAGCATTGAGAATGAGACAAGTCTATGTTATAAATAGTATTTTCCTTGTTAATTTGAGGGACAAAGGACATGGTTTTGATTGTACGAAAGATAACCATGATAGTGGAAATGTCAAAAAAATCCATTACCTGTTGTAGCTATACTAGTTAGCAATGAACTCTGAAACCACCCTCGATGCTGATCTGTTCCTTCAAGATATAAGTCTGCCGGAAAGCCAAGGGAGTCTCTTTTTCTCAAGACTGCAGCCCAGGAGGAACCTGGCGTAAAAATAACCAGCCATGAGACACCAAATTCAATGAAAGCAAGCAATGAAAAAAAATTACAGACAACTATATGCCAGCAGGATTAGCTCAGGCATCTGGAGGTTCGGGGTATGGCTAAGGTCCTAGGGTCGGCTGTTCAGGCCAACGAGGTTCAAAGAGTAATGATAGAAAGGGATATTACCCATGCATCATACAATTATGGACATGTACCAGAAAAAGATTCCAGTTGTAATAAATGCGTGTAATATTGGCCGAACCTTTGCAACCATATGTATGAATGGAAATTAAAAAGCATTTGGCACCAGAATATTATTGTACCTGAATCAAACCACACATCCATTGTATCAGTTCCCTTTTCATATTCAGCAGCTTTATCACGATAATTAGCTGGGAGGAGTTGCTCTACTGTCATGTACCACCATGCATCACTACCCTTTTGGGCTATAATAGCTGACAGTCACAGAAAGAAAAGCAAAGTATCAATGATAAGATGCGTTGATTTCGTAGGACCAACATAATTTAGAAGAGCATAAGCTATTAAGAAACTTTGCAATATTTACATGTAATCAAATATGGACAATAATATTTGTTTTATATTTATTAACTATAAAAAAAGTAACTCTACCAAACTAAAAATGAAATTGCGTAGTACATAATCATAAATTGAGTCTTAAAGAATTAAAAGAACATGAAGTTGCTATTTTTTCACTTCACTAACCATTGATATGCTCAATTGTCTCTTCATTCATAAGAGGTTCTCTAGACTGCATATGATAAAAAACTGGAATGGGTACACCCCATGTCCTTTGTCGTGATATACACCAATCAGAGCGGCTGGAGGTCATTGCTGAGATTCTGTTTTCTCCCTAAGCAATTCACATATATCAGCAAAAGGCAGCACCGAAAAATGATGAGTTGCACATCTCTAACAGAACAAAACTTTACAAATAAACAGAATTATGTAGCAAAAAAAACTTTAAATGCAATACCTGAGGTGGAACCCATTTTACACGGCCAATAGCATCCATAGAAGCTTCACGGAATCCCTCAACCGATGCAAACCATTGCTCTGTTGCTCTAAATATTGTTGGTTTTTTTGTCCGCCAATCATACGGATACTTGTGTTCTAAATCAGAAAAAAGATAAGAGACCATGATGATGAATCGATGTATAATTAATTATAGGTTGAACATTTAGAAAATTGCATGAAGAGACAGAAATAGCTTACGGTATGATTCTTCCATGATGAGTGACAAATTTTCATCCAAATATTTCACAACAGCAGTGTTACCTTCACCAAGAACATCAAGTCCACTAAACTGCCCAGCTTCTTCAGTGAATATTCCATTATCATCTACTGGAGATAGTATGGGTAGCCCGTACTTCTGACCAGTCACATAATCTTCTTGACCATGTCCAGGAGCTGTATGGACCAGTCCTGTTCCTGTTTCTGTTGTAATATAATCTCCCCCAACTACGACCGGACATTCCCTATTATCTACTGGATGGATGTATCTGAGATCATAATAATTAAACATATCTTTAGTGCGAAAATTTCTCATGCACCATAGGTAAATAACAATAATTTTAAACACATAGTTACAGAAACAAATAGCAGTGGCAAAATCAAATAAGAAGAAAACAATTGTTCATTTTGGTACATCCATATTAACCTGTAGTTTTCCAAATCAGAGCCCAACAGCCTTCTCTTGAAAACAAGCTTCACACCCCATTTTGCCTCTAACGTTGGCACAAGTTCTGAAGCTACAATGAGAAATAGCTTTTTCTCATCCTTCAAAACAATTCCAAGCCTTTTCTTTTTAGTGTCACCAGATGAAGAGTCGTGTTCATTTAGTGATTCTACTTCAACAACATCGTACTCAAGCTTGGAATTTACTGCAACAGCTGGGCACAATACAGTAGAAAGAAGGGGTGAGGAGAAAGAGCAACATATCTAAACTAAAACATTTAAATAACTAAAGAAATTGACTATTGATTGATACAATGTGTGCCAGAAATGACACTGTTATCCAACATGCAGATAAGATATTTTTGAAGAAAAAAGGGTGCATGTAAACAGTGTCGGTCTCTCTTTTTTTCCAACTTTATTTTCACGGGTACTCGGGGCCAAAAGTGACTAATTCTAGTAGAAAAGGATTACCATCTTGCCTAAAGTCTACTTCAGCAAACTCTTAACTGTAAAGAATAATGTATAAGTTTACGTACCAGATATGTAAGGATACTGTTAGGGACCAAGATGCCCAAGGCCCATTATTCAACGTGTATTATAGAAAGAGGCATAGGGAGCAGGGGAATGGAAGTTTGTAAGAGGGTTTGAATACAAATTAGATGGGAAAAGGAGAGCACAGTCAGTGTGTGAATTGTTTTGTGACCTGTTGTAACTTGGAACAGTTGCGAAGGGAAACTACCTTGGTAGAGCTAATAAACTACAAATTTGTTTTTTTTCCTTTTATGTTCTTGCACCACTATTCTTTATCCACTTTGATAAAAAAAGAATCTATCAGTTGGTTCGACTCGACAGATCCTTGAGAGATAGCTAGTCTAATTGAAGGATGAAGATGCATATGGAGGGTTTTGCGAGTACAGACGTGTTTTTCAAGAAGATGGTAATGGAGTGTATGGCACAACTCGCTAACCACTGCAACAATGTGGCCACAACCGAAGAAATCAAACAACTGATTGCCAACTAGAGGAAGTGGCAAGGTATCAGGTGATGAGAGTGATGAGACTGGATGCAAAGAGGAAAACACATGAAAATTCTTCTAGTCCAAAGGGGAAGATCAAGTGCAAGGAAGGTGAGCCTTCAAAGGAGTCTAAGGGGAACAAAATCTGATCCAAGAAAGTGGAATTACCGGGTTTTGAAGGGGCAGACCAAATTGGGTGGATTGACAGGGTGGAAAAGTGCTTTGAAGTACAAGACATTCGCGCTTTAGAAAAGTTGAAGTCGGTGTATATTACCATTGAAGATATGGCGGGGCTTTGGTTTAGTGTTTGGCGCCAAAAGAACCAAGACTCAACCTGGGAAATGTTTTCCAATGCCTTGATTCGAAGTTTTGGGGAGAGTTATGGCAGCGGTATGTTGGAAAGGTTGGCTACCTTGAAGCAAGAACACTCCGTCAAAGATTATATGGATAGATTTGAGAGGAACATGCATTGGGGGCCTCCTGGTCATTAACAGATACAAACAAAACTACTGGTACAAAACAAGCAGTGCTAATTATAGCAGATTAAGTAGAAAGCCAAACCTCCAAATCTAGTGTTCCTTTTTAATTGAATAAATAAATAAAGAACCATAAATACAGAACTCAAGACATTTCAGTTTATCACAGAAATTCATAGAAGAACAAGTAGAGGACAAAAATTGAGATCATTATGACTAGCAAAAGCAACAAGAATGATATCTTCAACCCAAGCCAACATGGAAAATGCAACGAATAAAAAACCTACCTGCATTGGCAGGAATAGTCCATGGAGTAGTAGTCCAAATGGCCAAACACAAATTTGGGAATTCTTGTAGTAGGTCACTCGGCATTAGAGGAGCACTTGCAATTCTGAAAATGGCATATATGCTTTTTGAAACATGCCCTTCAGGGTACTACATAGAAACCAATTAAGTAGTAAATAAATACTCAAACATCCATCAAATCAGGTTTCAGAAATATTTAAGTTAAAGAGTTAATCTATTAGGGTATTGAGAGAGGAAAAACCAATTAGGTAGTAAATAAATACTCAAACATCCATCAAATCAGTTTTCAGAAATACTTGGAATGATAATAATATATATTACAAACAACAAGGCATTGGCCCTTATTTATAATAATACTTAGCTCTTTATCCTAAGTAATGAAATATAGAAACTGTTCTTGACTGCCCAAAGGGCATGGCTCGCCAGACCAGAATCCAAAATCAGGCCCAATTCGCCAAAGCCCAAGAAACACTATTCACACCCTCACCCTGCATGCAAAGGAGGTGTGCCCGCAATGGCTATGGGCATCAGAATCAATGATCATAGCGTCTCCCCCTCAACTTCAATCCACAGCGCTCGACGATTACAAACACTGCCGTCTGTAACCGTTGACCAACGGCTTTCGGCCATCATTAGAAGGATTTCATCCTTCACCTATAAAAGAGGACATTTCACATCCTCCAAGGTTACAATTCATTCACCCTTAAACTCTATACTCTTTGCTCACATTCTGACTTGAGTGTCGGAGTGTCTTTTGCAGACACCCCCCTGCCATTTCAACAACTCACCTGCTCATTGGACGCTGTTCTTATAATCACTTCTGATCAGAAACCAAGCTTTGAGAGACTATTTAAATTATCATAAATTATGCTAAGATACAATAAGGATATGATAAAATATTGCTCCATCTAGTGTAACACGAGAGAAAACTGTAAGCATTCACATGCTAATTGGCCAAGAAGGCGAGAATTGTGCGGCTTCCACACACGCTATACAATACCAGGTTGCATATAGTACAATAGCAATAGACATTAGAAAAAAGGTTCACCGTGATAAAATCAATTTACCTCTAACTCGGCTTCAGCAAGAGCTGTCCGTGACGAAGGACTCCAGTGAACAGGTTTTCTGCCTCGGTAGATATAGCCTTTCAAGGCCATCTGGCCAAATACTTCAATCTAAAATTACGATGCAACTTATGAGGACTATATAATAACTGGTATGAATTGAAGTCATGTGCAAATGAAATTTTTCATTACTAAAGCAGTTTGCACAATCTAACTAGGTCTTGACAGAATTTTGAGGTCCTTTCTATAAGAGTTCTCAAAGAAAAATAATCCAAAATCTGAAAGTAAAGTCCTAAACTCTAATATCTATAATACATCATGAATAGGACATCTAGAGTGCTGAATTCTGTGTCCGGTTAATAAATCCATAAGAGTAAACGAGAAAGGCTGTACCAGCTACCTGGGCAGCTTCATATTCCGGATCTAGAGTAAGATAGGGATTATTCCAGTCAGCCCATACTCCAAAGCGCTGCAGACATTCATTAACATGTTTAAGATACATTTATCCAAAAAAAAAAAAAAACACATATAAGGTTGAGACAAAATCCCAGCAATCAAAATGGAATTGTAAACTGTAAGAGATCTATTATAGTCCAGAAACTAATGCAATAATATATATAATTCACAGAGCAAAAATGCAAACAAAGAAGGGACCTTAAAAGATGACATCTGAGCTTTAACAGTGTCTTTGGCAAATTTAGCAGCCTTTGCTCTCAACTTCAATGGTGTAAGATTGTTTCTAGCCTCCTTATCCAGTGACTGCAAAACTGCAACGATTCAAACAACCATACTGCTCAAAGAATGTAATAATGGATACAAGCTGAAATGCAATATGCACATAAAGTTGTGAACTTTTAGTTTAAGCAAACGAAATAAAAGGGGTCAAAACATAAGGAAAGTTGAGAATTTTCAATTTCCGTCATTATATCGTGTATTTATTCAACAGTGTGAACACATAACCAAGTTTAGAAAATCAAATTTATTTTTTTATGATATTAAGAAATTTAATGAGGTTAACTAACATTCTTAATCAGCATGATTTTAGTTATTTTTATTTATATTCGAGACCGGAAGGTGTATTTATTAATAAATATTACACCAAGAACTATCTACATGCCTGGAAATGACATGTCGCAAACATGTAAAATAAAATTTAGTGCAATACTTTTATTGAACACAACCACAAACTAGAGCCAGCCATCATCACAATGCTACTAAGAAAAAAAATTCTTACCTTTTAATTCAATTGGTAGGCCATGACAATCCCATCCAGGCACAAAATGAACTTTATAGTTTTGAAGGAGCTGCCCATAAAAAAAAAACGGCAAAATATTAGTTCTTATACGGAAGTGCATTAGCATAAAAAAAATATATCACTAGAGTATACATGTACCAAATGCTAACAGACTTAAAACATAAATATGGTTTGTATCAAGTGCGACAGCAACAAACTGAAAGCCTAGGTTCAAAGGAAGAAAAAGATACCTTATAACGATTTATAATATCCTTCAAAATTTTATTTAAGGCATGGCCAATGTGAAGATCACCATTTGCATATGGAGGACCGTCATGAAGAATGAAGTTTCCCTGATCAAGGTGTTGAAGCATATAGGTAAGTTCAAATAACTACCATGGGAAATCTAAGGGGAAGTCCAGAACTTACTCTACTATTTTTGTCCGCAACTCTTTTAAATACTTGATTATCCTCCCATATTTTCTGAATTTCAGGCTCCCTTACCGAAGAATTTGCTCTCATACCAAATGCTGTCTTGGGAAGATCAACCGTGTGCTTGTATTTACTCTCATCTTGCTTGATTCCTAAAGTAAAGGCAGGTTATGTAACTAACCTTGGAAATGCATGTTTATTCTCTTTAATTAACCTAACAAGTCATGATGTGTTCAAAAAACTCAAAATATATGTGAAATAGCAGACACACTACCTTCTGCAGCCTTCTTCCCGGCCATAACAGGCCCCCGCGATCTTCGCTTTGAAGAACTGACATCATCCTTTGAATGAGTACAATAGTTCGAAAATTTTGAGAGTGATAGTACTTTAGCTGATGAGATTCCTCGAGAATGATACAAACCAATGGAATTCGTTCTCATGGGCATTAAACAAGCATTTCTTGAGAGCATCTGAATACATTAAAACAACAACTATCAAGCTTTTTGGCTACATGAATCAGAGTCTATCAATGCAATAGAGTCCTTTTCGCCACACTTAAAAGCTTAATTGAAAATGCAAAGTTAAAGAATGTTCCCAACAAGAGTAGATCAATACAAGAACAATCAAAGTTCCTCTACTTTTAAATTTATCAGGTCCATTTGAATTGAGAAAACTTTCTGTTTTCATTTCCGGTCTACATTTTCCTAAAATGTGTGTTCGTTCTATTTGTTAAAAAGAAGAAAAGAGACTTTTGAAGTGAACAATATCTTGGGTTACCGGAAACAATGAAAATGTCAAGATAGCTATTATCATTATTTCTAGAAATGCATCATCCTTAGCAAACATTTTATCTTCTCTCCATCATGATAGTTCACTTCAAAAGTCTCTCATCTTTTCATGAACAGGTTAAAATAAACATACATTTTAAAAATGAAAACAAAAACAAAAACATTTTCACAAAGTAAACAGGCGCGGAGGATTCAGTTTTGCAATGATAAAACTTAACTAAAAACCATAACTACATAAGAAAGAAAAAAAATGTTCTGTTTGGCAATTTATCGAACACATAATCTGCAACAAGGTTAAGTTGACAGAGCAATTTTGTAACTAAAACAAAAGTGACCCATTATCAGAAACAGTGTAAAATAATCGAAAACATAGAAAGTAGGTGAAATTTGAAGAGAATTATGGATAGAATGGAAGTGGTTTGAATGGAAACAAGATAGATAGATAGATAGTGAGTGACCCTATAAGAAGAGGTTTGCATGAAAAGAGCGAAAGTGGTTTCCATTGAAGAAAGGAATTTGAGGTGATAAACGGCACCTACACTCCACTCATTGCTGGCTGCTCAACCCAACAACCTGCGAGGGAAACATGAACACAACATCGTTCGGATAAATCCAACCCACACTAATATTTATTTTTCTGTTTTATTCCAATTTATTATTATTACTAATAAAAATAATTTAAGAAAAATTCACACTAAAGTTTTTTGTTTTGGAGGAATTTGCTTATAAATAATATTTTTCTATTTTCACTTTTTTTTGGTAGAATGACAAAGGAAAAAAGAAAAAAGGAAAAAAAAAATCCACAAATAGGATTCAGCCTGAGCATCAAGTCTCAACATTGACTCCAAATTCGAAGGAGGAGTCTCTCAAAATGTCACATCTAACCTTGAAAAACATCCGAGTTTGACAAAAAAATATGCGCAACAGCTTCCCTCTCTAAGCACATATTAAAAAGAAATGTTAGGAATATGCTCCTGTAAACCAAATATTTATTCAACCAAATAAATGAAGAGAGTCTATTAAAAAAAGAGTGAACACATCGTAAACATTTGTTTTTATTAAAAATTAGGTTGAAAACATACACTTATATATATTAGACACATAGAGGCGTTGCCTGGATCCCGCAGCAGGAGTTCAAATATTTGAAGATAAAAATACAATTTGAAGGTTCAAAAGTCTTAACTCAATTGACAAAATATCAAAATTGCTAACCAGACATTGTGATGATTTGAAACCCAACCCACCACTTATGTGTGTGAGTTTCAATCGCTATTTGTCATTTCGTCTATATACGAAGAAAAAAAACATACAATTTGAAGAGACATATTAATATCTCAATTTGGTCCTATATTCAAGAACAAATGTAGTAAAATTATAAATTTTAATATATCAATAATAATGTATGTCATGAATACTCTCTTTTAAATACTTTATCTTAACATTCACTTTTTTGTTGAATCAAATCAATGTCAATCATGCACGTTGAAAAAAGATTCAACATGACTTATTATGATTCAATTATTTCACCTAATAAAAAAAACAAATGTTAAAAAAGAAAGTATTCATAATACTCACCATTTTTTTTAAGCAATACTCACCATTTTGTCGTTTATAATTTTCAACATGGTATATTAAATGTCATTTACATTTTAAATAATGTAAATGTATACGATCCATAACCAACAATTTCAAGTTGATCACTATGGTTAAGTGGCATAGTTTATTTTTTACGCAAAGGTTAAGTGGCATAATCGAACATTTTGCATCCTGTTACATACATGCTTGATTACTATTACTAAAAGTCATATTAAGTGATTACTATTTTGTTTGAGTTTGACTTTGTATCTTGCACCAGTTGTGATTGGTCGGTCAGCTTGCTGTGTAGTGTCGCAGCATTGTACTCATCATGTACTATGAGAGAAGTGGAAAGAGTGTAGTGTCATAATACCATTCGGTGTAAAGCATAATATTGAGGGGATTCAACACCCTGAGAGTGAGTGCAACGTGGCTCCGTCCTTGCACACATACTTTGTGGCATTGACCGAATATGCTGTGGTGGTTAACACCATTTGATTTTCAAACACACACTTCATGGTTTTTGTATTTTTAGGGGTTCATGGTTTATTTTTTCTTTTTCTCTTATTACGTCAAAAAATGTAATTGGAAGGGCAGGAATTGGTGTTAGCTTAGAATGGCTAACATATGTAGCCTTAGAAATTGTTTTAGTGACTCAATTTATTTTCACATTGATGCATTAAGCCAATTGAGGTAGGCACAAATAGTTAGACCTTCTATTTACACCAACTACGACTTGAGTTATTATCTAAATTTTTGTAATTGATAAGTTACACGTAAATTTCATTGTAATCTAAATTTCTTTAAAAATGGAGAACCATTATTATTTTATAATTATAAAATAATAACTATATATAAAAGCAATGTAGCTACATCAAACAAAATGAAATCTTATTTGCCAATGGCTGCTCATGTAGAACCATGAGCACTGCCACAAATAAAGCCAAACTTCTAAATATGCCTCAAGTATGAGCATTAATTGGTACACAAAATAAATACTTTGCCAATTCTAAAGTTTAACTATCTTCAAAATTGAAAGAGCATTAATTGGTGTTAGCTTAGAGTGGCAGAAACTCTGCCACACTTCCATCTTCTGTTCCTCTTCCACATCCTTGATGATTGCCTCATACACTGAAGTTGCAATACTTCTTGCTGCATCTCTTGCCTCTGGGAGTCTATCATTCACTAAATCAGCTGCAACTTCAATCAACTTTTCCATCCCAAACTCCTCCATTTCCTCAATTCCCTGCTGACATACTACTCTTTAGAAACATACATAAACCCAAAAACACCAATAAAACAAATTGATTACATCATATCATAATTCAAATGGAGTGGCAAACTTTACCATTTTGGAGACACATTTGGATAGAGAAACAGCAGCTTTAGCCCTGATCCTAAGGTTTTTGTGACTCACAGATAACCTTAGTTTCTGAAGCAATGGAAGAGGTGTCATGGAACCCACCATTGATCCAAGTGCCTTATCAGCTTCTTCACACACAAATTTTTTATCCTGAGAAGATTTCAGCAGCAGCTGCAACAGCTGTTGAAAATCAACCAAAAACGGAATCAGACATCGATATAACAAGACCTCCTAGTCATATTTCATCTGCCTTAAACAGCTCGAATCATGACAAAATCATGATCGAGCTGTCCGGTTCAAGGTTCAACCAGGTCTAATTCGGTTCAATTTTTTAAAACACTAAAGCAAAATTGATTCAACATACCAAGCCATCAAATGCCTCAGAAATGGAAGGATCAAACAATTTATCACCAAAAGCATTGAAAATATCAGAAGCAGCCATAATAGAGGTTTTGCATAAAGCACTACGAGGATTCTTCATTGCCTTCACCACCACCAACACAATTTTATCCCTAATCACAAAAACTTCACATCAGAAACAAAATTCATCCAAACCCAATTCAACCCATAACAAAAATTTCAAAACTTTAACAAAATATACACACAAAAATCAATCCTTACAAAATGGGTAATAGAAGAGACGAATTGAACAACGCAAATCGCCTAACATCGTTCAACGACTCGCAAACCTTGACCCAGTTTTTCGAGTCCAAATCTTCAATCAAACTCTGTAATTTCAAAGATTTCAAAAACTCAATACCAAATCACAAGTAAAAAAATTCATTTGAAACAAAAAAAGATTGAATTTTTATGCTTACTTGAATCTGAGCTTCAGGATCTGACATGGGTTTAAGGTTGTCAGATGAAATATAATCAATGGTGGGTTCCAATGGGATTTGATTTTCATCATTGGAAGAAGTACGAGGTTGTTGTTGTTGGGGTTTTTGGGTTGAGACAGCGATTTTAGGTTGTTTTTTGGGTCTTTCTTGGGTTATTGTTGGAAGAGCGTTCTCAATAGGTCTAAGTGCCATTGTTGTTGTTGAAGAATGGTTTTTGATTGATCGATGTTGTGGAAATGGAAGAATTAAAGAATTTGATTTTGATTTGTGAGGTTTTTGTGTTGAAGATTTGAAATGAAAAATTGAATACGATGTTATAGAAATGGAAAGAGACGTTAGTGATGTAACGGTAACATTCAGGAATGGGTTGGAAGGGAAAAACAAAATAACGTTTGAATTTTCTATCCAATTGTCACAACGCATATTAAATTCAATTTTCATAATTATTTTTCTAGACAATCTAATATAATCTTTGACAAAAAAGAAGCTCACATTAGTCGACGAAAATTTAGTCATCAACTTATAATGATAGAAGGGTTAATATATATGTTTGCCCTTGTTATTGACTTGGATTTCAACCATATAATTAGAAGATTAATTTGTTTTGAATCTTCTTCGCATCAAATTTCAAAGTTTAAAATACTTTTGTTACATGTAATTTGAGTGAATTTTGATTTATTCATCTCATATCATCGATTTTGTGAGCAGGATATGATTGAATGTGAGCAGTTCTACATGTTTCCTATTTTAATTTAAATAAATCTGAACCACCTATTTAATCTATTGGTGTTTTTCTCGTGGTTCACCGATGAGGGACCTAATTGGACCCTCACCCTAGAATCCAATAAAGATGCTTACAAATTTTAATTCATCATTAGAATTTTAGCATAAAAAAAAGTCAAATCCTATTTCCAGAATATTCTAAACATAGCTCTATAATACAGTAGAAACTCTTTAAATTAATACTCGGTAAATTAATAAATTCTCTAAAATAATAAATTTGTCCGGTCCCGACTTGGGCCAATATAAAAAATTGAA
>Ga0315913_1004146_pt1 | contig 17523 bp, 8 predicted proteins | sample MpolsnodulesMG_FD_207736 | JGI IMG/M metagenome (GOLD analysis project Ga0315913, IMG submission 207736) | Medicago polymorpha root nodule microbial communities from Los Angeles, California, United States - small nodules | ecosystem: Host-associated > Plants > Roots > Nodule | place: USA... | reverse complement strand
CTTTATGTTATTTAAATGACCTAATTGGTGCGAAAAAAATTTAAAGGATCAACTTATTACAATTAATTAACTAAAATGATCTAAGCGGTACGAAGAAACTTAAATGATCAATTTGTTATATTTAAATAATTTAAAGGACCCCTAATGTAATTTAGCACGAAAAAAACATGAGTAAGTGTCGTCGTGTTTATTTTTGAATGATATGTGTGTGTTTGTATTACTTGTTATTATCCTTTGTATAACTTGTTTACTCCCCTTTCATCAACTTATATTTCTGCACTTCTGATGGCACAAAGACACAACAAACATGTGAAGAGTTTTTTTTTTTTTGGTGTATAGGTGAAGAGTAGTTGTGAGTATATTTTGTAATTGATGTTTTGAAAACTTGATGGCTCAGACACAACAAACATGTGAAGAGTTTTTTTATTTGGTGTATAGGTGATGAAGAGTAGTTGTTTCATTGGTTTGCATTTTTTTTATTCAAACAATCGAATGGTTAAAATTCACTTTTTTATAGTAAATAAATAGGGTGTTTGAAGTTCAAACCTTAACCTCTACATATAACAATACATAATCTCCTATCAACCGAGTTATACTTACGAATTGTTTGATTGGCTCGCATATTTAATATTTATCTTTCGGTATTTTGTACCTTTGTTCTTATTTTTTTCTTTTCGAAAAGACTAAAAGAGTTTTATATTAAAACACACAAAAACAAGTCTCCCATGATAAGGTGTACATAGCTCGTTCTTATTTGTTACGGTTTTTATTTTTTTTATTGCAACAACAAAAGTTATTTTTAGTATGTTTATTTCCACGAATTTAATACTTTAACATGGTTTGTGATTCCACGTGTTTGAGGAAATCATTCATTTTGGGTTTAATAATTTAAACTTCAAATTTTAAAAACGTGTTATGAGTGTCAATGTGTTGGTAATGTCTTATGCCTACCGTGTTATTGTTCAAGATTTTAAGAGTGTGTTTGATCTGCTAAAAATGAAAGATATGATAGAACAATTTCAGTTGTACAATGTTTGATTTGTAAAATTGTTTCTGAAACAGGACAAACTAGGGGCAATGGACATGACAAAAATCTTTTGTCCCTCACAAAAATCACATCACAACTTTTTGCCCGACAAACAAGTTATCTAAAATACAAAAATAGTTTTTCGTCCACCAAAAATCGTATAAAACCAAAAATTATTTAATACCATAAATATTTGTCATTTGTTATTCTGTCTTATGCTGTACTGTTCTATCTTGTACAGTTATATCCCATACATAATGTTGCAAATCAAAAGCAACCTAAAAATCAAATATTTTCACTAGAGGAATTTACTATATTATTTAGTAAATATCTTTGCAATGCTCCTTTCTGTTATTATTATAAACAAAAGTTTACTTTTTAAATTGATTCAATAAATGATGTATGTAGTTTATATACAGACAACATACATTATTTATTGAATGAAGTCAAAAAATTAATTTTTGTTTATAATAGTGATCGTAGGGAGGGAGTAATATTTTAGAGTGTTGGAGGATGTCACAACCAACCCCACAACATTACAATGAGTGGTCAACCCTCGTAAGACAGATAGTTTGAACCACCACCGCTTTAACTAACATACTAGTATTTTGTGGTAGTGAGAGTCACTAATTGAATACGTTTGGCGTATACTTGTGGTAGCTCAAACGTCATAACATTTTAATGATAGTATGATTTACATTATTGAGTAATAACACTATGATATTGACAATGCATCCAATTGAACTTTCAAATTTGATACCATTACCCAAAATAAAATGTAATAAACATCAATCGTATACATTCATCCAACAATATTTGGATTCTTTTGTACAACATTCTTTACACTAATTATTTTATTTTATTTTTTGTAAAAATTACTACATTTAGTTGCTTAAACAATGCCTTAAGAAAGGACACTTGTTAGCATTTTTTTTCTAACCAAAGAAGATAAATTACCTATTGCAATATACACTTTAATATTTCATAATTGAGTGCGATAGAAGCATGTATGAAATAATCATTTTGAGGTTCAAATATAATAATTTTATACATTCTTTTTTACATGTATATACATAGCCACACTCTTTACCTAAAAAAAACATAGCCACACTCATTTTCTTTCATTCATTTAGTGGAAAAGAGTTATGCATGTATTCCTTGAATGTGAAACTTCAAACACCATAATTTTCACTTCTTTTTTTGAACAACACCTTCATTCCCAGCTAACATCATATATTTATCCCTCCTTGTAATATTGGTACACTCAAATCCCAAAGCATCACCCAACTCTTTTTGTATATAATTAGCCACTTCAAAAGGAGACTTTCCACCAGCACAAGTGAGTTCTTTTGGAACCTTTTCAAGTACTTCAATATTATAACTAGGCCATGGATTCATCAAAAATAGAAAAGAGTCCAAACATTTTAATCCACTAGCTGTTGTACCATAAAACAAACCCACATTAGCATTCATAGCCACAGGAACAATCTCATCAGCAAGTTCAGCAAAAAGTGAACTAAACCTTAATAAATAAGGTTCCCTACAAGTTGTTCCTTCAGGACACACAACTAAATCACCTTCACTTAGCAACCTTTGCATTGTTTCCCTATCTTGTTCTTTGTCCCTTGTTAAACTCATTGTCTTTATAGGAGACATAATCTCCGACACTTTGCTTAAGCTATAAGTTACCGTAGTCAAAGGTTTTCTCAAACTCATGCTAAGAAAAACAGGATCTAATAATGTCCTATGCGTACAAACATAAAGTACACCTTTATTTGTTATTGAATTTTTTTTAGGGTTACTAATACTATAGCCTTTGATATTTATAGTTATACCACTATATGCTACTAATGCAAGTCCCCATTTGTAATAAACGATTGTCCCAAGAAATAATCTATAAATTGATAATGGAATTGCAATTGGAAGCCACATGAACATGTAGAGAGTTGAAGAAGGTGTAGGGAAAAATGCTAGTCTTCCATCATGAAATATTAATGGCTTTGGATACTTTTCCCTTGGCATGATTGAACTTGGACATATTTCATTGCTCACCACATAAGCTTCCTATCATTATCATATATTGATGGAGTTAGATGGGAATTAAGATGGAATAATTAATATGGAAAATGAAATTAAAGGTGTACACTTCATTGTAATAATGTAGTTAGTTAGATAAGGTTGTTATGTTGTGTACGAATTATAATCATATGCTAAAAATAAATGAAAATGTACAGCTGTGGGTTATCACCACATTTTAATTTTTTTTTGACAAAAAAAAAGTATTTAATTTTTTTTATTTTTGCTTGCATCATCTGGGCCTTATACTTGTGGGTTTAAAAATAATAAAGAAAACTATAACATAGTAAAGTTAATTTAATACCCCCACATTTAGTCCTTTGTACGTATATTTTGACAAATTCCCTATTTCTCCTAGATCACTTTTCATAAAAAATAATTCTCTTAGTTTTTCGAATTTGTCTTCAAAACAACTGATTTTGAAAATAAATAATGAATTTTCAATGATTTCAAGAACAACCGGTATTAAGGAGAGTTTAATAGACATGCATCATCAATGAAAGATCACAATACTTTTATGTCCCATTATTAAATTCTAACTACCCATACACGAGTGAGGTGATATGACAAAATAGTAGATTTTGATTTTCATGAAGGAAAATAGTGGATTTTGATGAAATGTCAATGTCAAATTGTTTTACATCAACAATGCATATCCAATGAATTGTTTAAGGAAAACACGGAACATATTTATGTTCTTACAATTCAAATTCAAGTTTGTCGGTACACAAGGCTAATTTCGATTTTTTTTTGTTACGAATAAAAATCGTTAGTTTTTAAAAATCCACTAAACTTGTCAATACAAGTGAAACTAGGTAAATGAAAAAAGTGTAATAACTTACAGTTGCAGGTGGTTAAGGGTAAAATGGGAAATCGCTTGGGCTTGTGGGGGTAAGAGAATCAGATGAAGGGGTATGAATGAAATGTTTTAACAGAATAGTCAAACAATATCAAACTTATGTTTATGTTCCATGAGTCATCATGATATGCATAAGAACATTTTCTGGCTCAAAGCAAATGTTTATAGGGATCAATCAAAACATTATTATGTTTAAGAACTTACCTAGACCTATCAAGAAAAATAAAAACTTACTACCTAGAGAATGTATACAATTAATCCTAACTTCCTTTCATTTTCCTCTATCCAAAGACACCTTTAAAAAATTTATGGCTAACTATTCTACCAAAAAAACCTTATAGTTAATTACTACCAAGAATATAATATAGCAAAAAGAGTAACTAACTTCACATATACCTTACAATAAGAGATAAAATGATGATCATTGACACATGTGCTTCCAATTCCTAAATCAGGTCTTCTATATCCAAAATAATCCATGAGAGCACTATCCTTATCAACCAAACCATGCCTAGAAATCAAACCAGTGAAGTAGCATCCAACAGTGTGTAACTCTGTAGCAACAACATCATCACCATCCAAATATTCCTTAAGAAACCCTTCCACCATAACTCTAGGCACACAAGTGAAGAAAACTCTGGACCCTACAGAAACCAAAACCTCATAAGCCTTAAGGTTAAGGTTCTCCATGTAAAACTTTGGTAAAACTACCCTTGCGATCATTTCCATGTCCTTTATTTTAAGTCCACAAAAAGTGATGAAGATCATGACTTTAAGCTTAAGTTCATAGCTCAAAAAGCATAATATAGGACATGAACAAAGTAAGAGGAAAGCTCTTAAAATGCTACCACCTTCAAAGGCAACTAGCATGAAATAAGGAAAGAAGGAATGGTTCCTTAATAGGACATCATGAATGTCACAAACAAGTGTTTGTGATTCTCTCCCCTTTAAATCACAATTCAAAATACTAGGGAAAGTTGAAGGTTGATGAAGTTGTTTAGATGATAGATCGATAAAATTAAAGCTGTGACTTTTCAATTTCTTTGCAGCTTCATAACATGATTTAACAATCACATGGTAAAGCCTTAGGAGTACCAAAAGAAACATTATATTTAAGTTTCTCTCACTATTTACTGTTTATGATAATTGGGATTGAGATATTGATGTTTCTGATAATTTTATGATGAAAAGGAAGATTAGAGAATATTTATAGTCATTAAACTAGTATCTTGCTGGCTGAACTGCAAGAGAAGGTAGTGACTATGACATATATATATATACACACACACACACACATATACACTACTTGCATTAATTAACACTACCTTTTTAAATTGACTTTTCAAGGCCACTCCCTCATGAAAATTAAGGAATGATTAAAAGTAAGGCTTTGTTTGGTGAAAAGAATAGAGGATAACTTACATCCAAACATATAACAAATAAGTTCATAGAGAATAACTTATAACCCAACTTATAGCTTTAGTTAATAAATTAATTGATTTTCAATATTTGATAAAACTAGCGGTTGGTTGAACTAGTTTAGAGTTGATTTAATACATGTAAAACGAAAAGTACAATTAAGCCAATGTGCAATTTATTATCATGTCTATTCTGCCCATATCATATATCCTAATATTTTTTTTTTATATATATATATATATAATTTTTTTTTTGATTTAGTAGTCTAATGGTTAGAACTCACACAATTAAATGTGGAGCAGTGGAGTGTCCGGGGTTCGAACCCCAACCCCTACATAAATTATGCAATGTCCCTACCAACTGAGCTAATCTCACCGTGACATCTTATATATCTACCATGTCTTAACAAATAAACATGTATTTGTATTACGAGTCGATCGATCACAAATTAATGACAATAACGCTTGTAACAACACTGTGTAGAAGATAATATAAGGCTGAGCGTCATAAAAATTAACCCAAATACAATCAGGTAAATAACACAACAACTAAACAAATCAATGCAGAGTAGCACAAGTTGATCTAGCATTTTCATATGTTCCATATGACGCATCTTTTAGATTAATATTTTTCTAATAGGAAAATAATTATAAATTCAGTTGATTTTTAATTTTTTTCTGCAATAGAATTGTGAAATGATAGACATTTCATGGTACCTTGGATTTTCGGGTTTTTAATAGAATTCGGCAGCGATATTTGACATTAGAATCGAACTGATTCAAAATTTTGATTTTTCTTGAATCTCCGCATACTTACCAAAAAACCACTTGAGTAATATCACACACTCTCGGGTCCTAGGTAAATATCACCACACTAACCTAAATGGGTTGATGACATGTTTAATTATTATTGAAGAGTGTTAAAAGAGTGTGACCTAACATTACTCAAACCACTTTTTTGGCAGCTATCCTATGTATTCCCATTCAATTTCTACTTATTGGTTAACAAAAATTATTCATACTTACTTTATACGTTACATTAAAGAACATGGAGAAGAAGAAAAATGACACGAGAGAGAATATGAACATATGAAAAAATATATAATGGGACAATTAGTTTAGGAGATAAGAAGTTTACAAATGTATAACTAAGTTGTATTTACTGTTTCCACAAATCGAGTGTTAACTCGTAAACTCTCCTAGTTTACGTTTTTAGTTGCCAAAAACGTGTTAACTCGAAGGTAAACTCGGTTTTTGTTGTAATCGAAATGTTTGATGAGTTTGACCGAGTTAACACGTGTTAAACTTAGTAAACTTGGGTAATTTCGATTAAGTTTACGTTTGAAAAAACACATTTTTTTTTTATTTTGGGCATTTTTTTTTGGTCCATTTTCCATCAAAACTCAATGTTTTTCAAGCCATGTATTTGGTTCTAACATTGAAAAGTTAAATTTTTATTTTTATACTAAGATGAACACAAGTCTTTTATTATGGTGGATATGTACACTTTGTCTTTATAATTAAGTCATATTTTACATTATTGACCTATTTGCAATATTATATTAGTTTACATATGTCACGTATATCCCTTCAAAAAAAAAAGTCATGTATATAATAAATTTTATATAATTTAATTTTACGAGTTTACAAGTTGAGTTTACGAATCTAGTTTACATAGCTAAAACGAGTTGAGGTAAACTCTCGAGTTGTAAAAGTCATATTGATTCACAATCACTTTTAAATAATAAATCAATAAAATTGATTCAAATCTTTTAATTCAGAATCAAAAGTTTGTATAAAAGACATTAAAACTCAATCAATAAAATTGATTTAAACTTAATGCCAATGAATGCATATAACGTGACGGTTGTTTTGTTGTTGAGGCGAACATGATTGTTTTGTTTTAATTCAAAATGAACATAATATATCATAATCAATTACAAGACAAGATATATTTATTTTATGAGCAATGTTATATCTCTAGAAAAATAACATCAAGAATTCTTCAACAATAAAGAGCAGCCAATCACAATGCACTATTTGCCACAATTAAAGGAGGTGTGTCTGAAAAATAGGAAGTGAACAAGTAAATCATACAGTTAAAACTTACCAGCTGTGTTTTGGAAAATTCTTGATGCTATATTTCTAGAGAAATAACATTTTCCTTATTTAATTTTATTATACAAGACTTTTGAATTAAATACAGTAAAGGTATATCTATAAATTTTCGGTAAATATTTTTGGATGTCTTAACTGAATTTTCAAACATAACAAAAGTAATTTGTATAACTTTACAATTTGGCAGACCAAAATTAAAATAAAATAATTGGAATCGTACTACACAGTTACATTCAAACTAATCGTCTTTTAAAACCAATAAAGAAATGTTTTATTATATATTCATAAATATACATCAATCATTGTATAAAGCCAAATTCAATCAAAACAAAAAAATATGTCCGTCATCAAGAATATACCAAAAAAGTGGTGGTATGGGTAAGAATATACGAATCTTTACTCTTTTCTTGATATATTCTTGTGTTTTCACTCATATATCTGTGAGATTAGTTTTTTAAGGTTTAACTTGAACTCGTTGCTACAAGCAATTAATGTTAATCAAAAAGCAACGTTCGATTTTCTGTGTTTGCCGATGGTGGTCATGAGTATTATTATACTATCTATCAATTTCAAGGGATATTATATTGCTTGTTATTTCTATTTCTCAAATTATTTGCATGACTTCTTGCAAGGTAATATAACTTTGGGTTATGCTTTTCTTAACCTTTTATCCCCTTATCTGATCATGCCTTTTTATAAGGTTATTTTTGTGTATTTAATTATTAATGTTCGTATTTTCGAATGTATAAAGTAATAATCTTTGTTAAAATATATACCAGATTGTTAATGTTCGTATTCTCGATTGTATAAAGTAACATTCTTTGTTAATATATATACCAGAGTTTAATGGATATAATGGGATAGTGGACTTTTGAGATGACCACTATCAACATATTGAAATGGTTTTTCTGAAAAAATTTATAATAATCTCTGTTAATATATATATATATATATATATATATATATATATATATATATATATATATAAGATTTTAATAGATATAAACGGGACATTGGATTTCTGACATGACCACTACCATCATTTTCATATGGTTTTTGTTATAAAAAAAATTATCATCGAATTTAGAAATTATTAATAAAAAAGATATTTAATATGCAATTTTAATAAAAAGGGATACATTTAATTAAATTTTTTTTTCAAAATATATAAAGTATTAAGTTTGTTTAATAGAAGGAATAAAATTATGGTTGTTGTTGTTGTTGATGAGAACTTTGGCCTTGGGACATTTTGTACGTTGAAATGTTGGAAGGATTTTCCGGATTATAAGGAATTTGTTAGAAACAAGTTGACATCTTTTGAGGTTGATGGATGAGGAGGGTTTGTGTTAAAGGATAATGAAGATGATCAAGAGCAGTTTGCATGAATGACTTTCAATACATAGCTCTAATATTGATGGCAAAATAACATAGGCTAAGAATCTTCAGTTGGGTACAAAGAGGGAGGAGGTGGGTTTGGATAATTTTAAACAAGAGGAATTGCATTCCACATCTTTTTTTGATTTTGTCCCTTTTCAAGATTCAGTGTAGTATGCAATGGCAAAAGCCGTGTATACTTTGGATAAAATGGGGAGATGTTAACTCAAAATTTTTTCATGGTGTGATGTCTAGTTGAACACGAAAAAATTGCTATAATGCATTTTGAGGTTAGTGGTGAGAGGATTGAAGGTGTTAATAATGTAAGAGAAGCGACTTTTAATCATTTTGAGAATCACTTCAAATTTGTTATGTTGATTAGACCTGGTATGAAATTTTTTTCGTTCAAGACTCTTAATTTGGTGGGTGGCAGCCGCCATATGTCTTTTACCGAAGATGAGGTAAGGAGGGTTATTTGGAATTGTGATAGTTACAAAACTCCAGGTCTTGATGGCATTAATCTTGGTTTCGTTAAGGATTTTTGGGGAGGGCTCAAATTTGATGTTATGTGGTTAATTTCATATTTACCGTTAATAAAACTTATTTTATTTCTTTGAATCTAGGATAGTAATGTAAATATATAGGTAATTAATTTTATTATATAGATAGTAGATGCATAGTATATAAAATAATGAGGAAACTAGATATTTTATAATGATATATGTTAATAGTTAAAGAGATAACAATTTTTAATTTGTTTCAATACTCTTTTTTTTTTTAAAAATAATTGTTGTTTTAGCACTTGGAAGGTATCCGTGTGTTCGCATAAATGTCTTTTATTCTTTGTATACTTGCAAAAAGAAGAAAGAAAATAAAAGAAGTAGAAGAGGAAAAAGAAGACGAAGAAATACTAGATAAATGAGAGACCAACAAAAAAATTTACCTTGTTTTTTACAACCCAAAAATTTAATATTATGTTCAAAGTTCAATTCAATTTAATTTAAAATTTGTCTATAAAATAATACAATGTTACAATGTATGTGAGTATTCTAAAAACGAAAATGAGTTACCTGATAAATAATACATACATGATCCATAATTGTAATATGTTTTAGAATTTACCATTACTTTATATTTCTAATATATATAATATTCATTTTCAAATGACATGCATGATTTTCAAAGTCATATTGAATACATGAAAATGAGGAGCTTATATTCTTATACAATATGTGATGGTGGTTACATTTTTTTTTGTTGACAAAATGTGATGTTGGCATGTATGTTAGTTAGTGGTCTTTGTTATTGAAATGAATGATTCTTATAGTCATATTTAATTTAAGAGAATGAAAATTAATCGTGTATGATTTATCTAATACTCAAAATTGATATATATATAAGATTATATGAGCAAATACCTTATGGTTGTGTTTTAGCAATTCAAGTTTTGAATTACTCAATTATCTGTCAAACAATCAGATTATATATGTTATTTTCAAATGCATATAAATAAGATCATACATAAGAATCTTATAGACAAAGCGTAGGAAAATACTTAATTTTCTGAATTTATAAATTTTCTAATAGGCAATATTTGAGACTAAATAATCATTTGGTGATCGATGTCACGCATAAATTATGTCAATTCATTTTCAACTTTATTGATATAACTCTTTTGTAATATATAAATGATACATTGATAAGAGTCTCTTAGGTGTTCCCAATATATTTTATCACTAAACTTTTGTTAGAGATTTTCTAGGTTTCACACAATTAACATATATCATAGTTGAGTAAATAAAATATAATTGACCCACTAAACTTGAAATATAAATTTACTCCCAGCGAGCTTACTAAATCCACAACCCTCCACAATATTATCTCAAAATCAAATGAGACTATTACTTTATGAGAGTTTGAGGTAGCTTACTAAATCCACAACTCTCCATAATATTATCTCAAATTTGATCTATGTAGACGACCCGGGATAAGGCTTGCTTGTTCTATTTCGAAAAGTGTCATTTTGTCTCGTAAGTTTTGGTTTGTTCTTTAAGGTTTAGCATTGGATGATAATTTATTTGAGAGCTGTAGTTTAGGAGAAAACTGTTTGCGTTTCAGAGATCAGAAAGTTGATGTTTTGAACAGAGAACTTTTAAATTTTACTAAATGTTTAGGTTTCGATATTTATGAAGATCAACATCACAATATAGTATTCCTGTGCTTTTAAGTGTAGAGTGATTTTTGTAAACCCATATCTCTAATACAATATCTTAAAGTAGTGAACGATTCATTGTAGAGATGGGTATTTTAAATGATACCAAGCCTTTAGATTTTGGAACTGGAGAATCTGAGATGAGAACATATACCATCCCACAAGCAAGAAAATGGCAACCATAGATTTTGAAAAGAATGAGTCTGACTCATAAAATAGACCATAATAGTAGCAAGTAGTGTGAGGACTTGAAGCAAGAATAGATTGCATTTCTCTCTAAATTGGATAGATTACAAATGAGTACATACTTGCCTATTTCTAGCGTGATGTCATATTCTAGATGCTTTTTTCTAGATTCTTCATGACATTTCCTACGACATATGATTTAATTAGGTTAAAATATGGTTTTCGTCCCTGTAAATATGTCTCGTTTTGATTTTAGTTCCTGTAAAAAAAATTGTAGAAAAAAGTCCCTGAATTTTTTTTTTTTTTTTTTAAAATAGTCCTTGGACCCACTTTCTTGCTTATTTGTCCCAGTTGTATGGACTATTTTAAAAAACAAAATATTTTGCAGGAGCTTTTTTCTACAAAATAGATACAGTCATCATGTGTCACATATGCAAATCATCACAAAAGTAGGGTCAGAGACTAATTTAGAAAACAAAAAAATTTGCAAGGACTTTTTTCTACAATTTTTTTTACAGGGACTAAAACCAAAACGAGGCATATTTGCAGGGACTAAAACCATATTTCTAAAATTGATTACAAATGAGTACATACTTGCCTATTTATAGTGTGAATGTCATGTTATAAATGCTTCTTTCTAGATTCTTCATGACATTTCCTACGACGCATGATTTAATTAAGACTATAGCTAAGCAAATAGATGGTTTATACTATCTTTTAGTGGATTCAAAACAATTCTACACTGACATTGGCATTTTAGGTTAGTACATCTTTCTCATGAGAGAATGAGGCTTATGAATAAAACTTTTCTCTTTTTGTCTAATCATGATCACAAGCTTGTTTGTGATACCTACCATTTTTCCAAACAAAATAGGCTTCCTTATACTGCAAGTAATAACAAAGCTAGTTCAAATTTTGCATTGCTCCATTTTCATGTATGAGGCACTTTGTCTACTACTTCTATTCATGGTCATAAATAATTCTTAACTGTGCTAGATGATCCTTCAAGATTTGTATGCATTATTTTGTTAAAACATAAATCATAAGTTTCTTCTTTGGTCTAAAGTTTTGTTATTATGGAAGAAACACAATTTGACACCGAAGTTAAAATCATATGCACTAATAATGGCCCTGAATTTTTTTTCTTACTCAATTTCATCAATCTAAGTGTATCATTCACCAAGCATCCTGTGTTGAGTCTCAACAACATAATGGTTGGGTTGAAATAAATCATCAACATCTACTTAATGTTGGCAGAGCTCTTCTTTTCTAATATAAACTTCCTCTTTCTTTTTGGTATTATGTTGTTATTCATAATAAATACTTACATGGTAAATAGAGTTTCTACTCTTAGCTTAAAAATCAATCACCATATCATCTTTTGTATAATGATGTACCTGATTTATATACCTTAAAGGTTTTTAGTTCTTTGTGCTATGCTTCAACTCTTACTTTTCATAGAACAAACGCAAATGCTTGTTTCTTTGTTATAAAGTGCAAGTTGGTGTTTTGAGGTTGCTACATGTTTCTTCTAAATGTAATAGATTTTAGAATTTACCATTAGTTTATATTACTAATATATATAATATTCATTTTCAATTGACATGCATGATTTCAAAAGTTATATTGATTCACAATCACTTTTAAAGTAATGAATCAATGAATTGATTCAAATCTTTTAATTCACAATCAAAAGTTTGCATAAAACTCAATCAATAAAATTGATTTAAACTTAATGTCAATTAAAATTGATTTAAACTTAATTGATTTAAACTCAATCATATAACGTGACTGTTTTTTAGGGGAACGTGACTGTTTTGTTTTAATTTAAAAACTAGATCATCGACTCGTATGAATAGTAATAAATGACAATGAAATAAAAAATAATATAAAAGTCCAATGGCATAGTTCATTTTATAATGAAACATCTACTCTGCGAATATAACATAATAATGAAATAGCATAAGTCGTTTAACACAAAAAAAGTTTGATACTTTGCTAATACCTTTAAAATGAACATATGTCGGAAAAATAATATTATACAATGAAGTACTACACATTATAAAACTTTTTTATAAACCACATTCGATGTAACATTGGTATTTTCACCGTCTTCATCATTTATCAAGATCTTCAAACCACCGCTTGCAGTAACCCTTGATATTGCAGCATACAATTGTCCATATGAAAATACAGGAGAAGGTAAATAGACACTAACATTTTTAGTGGCTAACCTTAGGCTTTCGTTGATAGTCATTGCAAATGAAACAATTAACGAAAACTGATCTTGGAATATCAATGTTGATAGTTTTTTGTTATTTACAAATGATATGCTTTATTTATTAAATTTTTTTAGTGCATGATATACTTTATTTTTACTAACTGTTACTTATCCTCACCGAGCATGTAACACATTCTTTCGGTCTTTGGAGTGCATTTTATCCTCCAAACATTTCTTTAGTGTTTAATTAATCATCATATTTTCCTTTCTTTTTTTATTATACTTTTAACTTTGGATATTATTTCTCAATTCCTTCCACAGATTTTTCTTTTGATAGTAATGGGGAAATTTTGCTCAAATTCATTCAATGTATCTCATAATTTTTAACCAAGGACTAACAATTCTTATGTCTTCCACATCTAGAGTGGTTGTTGCCTGTTATCATCAACTAGTTGTTGCCAAGTTATACTTATGTCAATCGACTTGTATATTGCATATGAGCATCTTTAACGATTAACAAAGGTTTATTCTCTAAGCTAATGGTAGTTCACTTTCATAATTGATTGATTCGCATAGGACATAAATTATAATGTCATAAAAAATATGAACATAAGGAAGAAAATAAACTTATGATTAACATAGGTTATAAGAGGTCATGCAACATCTTAAATTCAACTAAGATTTGCCATGGAGAATGCATCTATGTTAATGATTTACCCTTACTCTTCTCTACCAAAAGAATCAAATGAAGCATATTATTAGTATTTGCATGGAAAACAATTAATGGCCACAAAGCTTTTTTTTTAACAACCAAGTGTTATTGAGATAACATAGAACCAATGCACAAATTGTACTCTGGCTGTCAAAACAGAACAGCAACACCACATCATATATAATAGTTGTGTTCAACACAACACAATACCAGAAATAACAGGAAAATAACAACCAAAAAAAACTTTCTCAAAGTTACAAACACAGCCGCAAAACAGCTTCAAATGATAACCGCATAAGCTATGGTTGTGCATTCCAATTACAAACCTAATTAATATCCTAAAACATAGTCTCAGCTAGCACAAAATATGAACCATAGCAGAAACAACAAAATTGCAGCAACACTAGCCGACACACAGAGAGCAATAAAGGAGAGCGATGGCCGGAACAACGACAACGAACGACACCAACCCAGGATAAAGGGAACCCTGCACCCAAACCACACAACATGAAGATAGTGAGGACTAAAACATACAGTATTTAGGAGAATATGACAACATAAACATACAGTATCACAAAAGTCCAAATAAAGATAACTCACCACATTGTCAGAAAATGTTGTAAGTGATCTCTATATACATGTATTCTAAGCTACATTTTGCTTACATGTCACTTCATCAATGTCCTCCTTTCTAACTAATTTTCTAAACATTTACCAAGTGGCTCTCTCTTTTCTTTTTCCCTATTTTCCATCTATTTATTGCTAAATATTTACATATGTTCATTCTTATAATTCTTAAATATGTAACTTATAATTGAGTGAGCTTTGTAACTCCTTCCACTATCCATTAATTAAGGGAATATGATGATGATGATGATGATAATAAGAACAACACAACAACAACAATAATATATAGAAGTTCAACACGTTGCCAAATAACCTAATTATTAATTTATGTAATAATAGAATATATTTTATTTATCTACTAAAAAATGATATAACGTGTACAAAAAAAAAGAGATATATTGTTTTGAGAAAAAAAAGAGAGATATCTTAACATTTAAAAGTTGAAGAATAAAATTGATCAATAAATGCTATTTAGAAGTTATAGTATAAATTAGTCCAAATAAATGAGATAATAATATATAGTATACAAACAAAACGTTTGATAAAAAAAAGTATACAAAGAAAACAAAAAAGTGCATTTGATCAAATCAATTAAAATATTAATTACAGTCATTACAATTTTTCCCTAAAAAAGCAACACACATATGTTTTCGGTCGCTTCTTTTTCAAAATATGAGGAAAACCATTAACAATACTAAAAAACTAATTTTTGTATCTTTTAATATATTCCTTAACATAAAAGCATAGCTATAAAAAAATAAATTATTCAATTCTCATTGGAATAAAACGTCGTCTATGAATCTTGAAGATTATGAAAACACTCCATGATTGTTTAATTACACCATCATAATTGAATTTACTCCTTAACATTCTTTCAAATATAACCTACAAAGTTGAAAAGCTCAATTTTTCATATTCACCTTCACCCTTTATAACCACCACTTAGGCACTTACCCTGGCATTCATTTTCTACTCATTCCCACATATTTGACAATTAAACTTATTTCTTGATTGTTTCCACCATAGTGCTATTGATACTGTCATATTCATATGTACAAAAGTTGTTTGTATATTATTCATTTGCACTAAAGTCATTGTATATTTATTATTTTTTAAGGTTGAGAGAGGTAATTTTCACCATAGATATCATGCTAATATATGAAAAGGTATTCCTAATTCCTCTTATAATCAAAACTGATCTTTCACTTTTTTAGACAGGTGCTGAATTTTGACGTAAGTTACAAAAACTTCTCACAGTTTCTTATTCTCTTTGATCGAATGGTACAAAATGTGGATATAATTTTTGTGCCATTTTTTTTAAAAATTTTTTGTAATAGAAGGATAGTTTGAAAGATCGGCTACTATAATAGCGTGAAATAAGATAATATGAGGGTTTTTTAGGAGTTAGTATCATTGGATATTAAATTCATATAGTGAAGGTTATATAACTCATGACTTTGAAAGAATTAGAATACGAAGGGTGCCAATTTTCAAGAAAGAGTGAGGAGGTTTTTTAGAGGTGTCACATAGTATAAAAACAACTAAATTGAATAACATGCATAAAGGATATCACATCCACTTCACATAGAGATATTTCATGTGATATAAGTTAAGGAGAATTTTTTTAAAAGAATTTGAGATATGATATTGATCGTAATTTTTAGTTTAATGGATTATGAAGGGTTATTCCCCACTTTGGACTTAATATTCAATATCCAATGATGATACAAATTCTTACAAAATCTACGTGATGGGTAAAACATAATTCTATCCTATCGTGTCAATTATTTTCTCAAGTCTAATAATACTTCAACTTCCTTTTTTCCTATTCCGTATTTAATGGTGAATTTGTAAGTTACAATTTAATTGAATGGCTGTGAGTTACATTTTTTAGAAATTTCTTATTGTATAATTATTCATTTTCTAAATCCTTTTAACTTCATGGAAAAGATAGTAGGTGTATCCTCCACCAAAATTTATATATTTTTTAGATAAAATCAAATTAACTTCTATTTGTTTAGATAATTTTATCACACCAACATTTGATCTATCTTTCTTTCCTATTCCTCAACTATTCTATCTTTCACTCACACATTGTATTAATGAAGAAAAAAAGTAATAAATCCTTAGGAGATGCGAGTTTAAGTTTTTATTAAGTGTTATTGTCCTATCAATCCATGTAATATAATGATAATGATATGTAAAATACATGAATTGTGCACCCGTTCTAAATATTTAATTTTTTTTTAAGAGACTAAAATGGTATATATTATCAAAACAATGTCTTTCCTAGTACAAGGTGTACAAAGGAGAGACATCAACAACAAGAGTATTTACAAAACCTGTACAAAGAACCTTTAAAGTAACTGAAAGAATAACACTTAGCCTATGCCCAGCATGGTGAAAGGATTAAGCCACCAGCCATGATAATTGAAGGGAAGAGTAATGTATTTCACCTTCAACCACCTAAAGGTAAGAGACTTAATTTTTTCCACCACCTGAATTACCGAGCACTCTTTATCATTAAACAGCTTGTTATTTCTTTCTTTCCAAATTTCCCAAATTGTCGCAAACCAAATGACCTGTAAAATCGAGCGCCGTTTCTTAGAAATTCCGCCACTAAAACTGAATTGATGAAAATGGTGCTGCACCTGTGCCGGAACCCCCGCAGAGATGCCAATCCATCAATAAAT
>Ga0315913_1004145_pt1 | contig 17524 bp, 9 predicted proteins | sample MpolsnodulesMG_FD_207736 | JGI IMG/M metagenome (GOLD analysis project Ga0315913, IMG submission 207736) | Medicago polymorpha root nodule microbial communities from Los Angeles, California, United States - small nodules | ecosystem: Host-associated > Plants > Roots > Nodule | place: USA... | reverse complement strand
AGGGGATACTCATAACTTATATCAACATGAATTCTTAAACTCAATTGCTCAAGGAAGTATCCCACCACATATTTTAAAGGTAAAAAAAGGTGCACCTTTGATGTTGTTGTTAAACATCGACCCTATATATGGCCTGTGTAGTGGGAAATGATCGTTATGTTGTGGTTTATTTAAGAATATGTTGGATGTGGAAATCTTAACAGGAAGCAATGCTGAAAAAAGAGCATTCTTGCCCATATTTAATTAAAAACAAATGCGAGTTCAGGACTTTCCTTTGTGCTTAGTAGAAAATAGTTTCCCGTTAGACTAAGATTTGCAATTACCATAAATAAGTCACAAGGGCAGACCATTCCCAATGTCGGAATCTATCTTCCACGACATGTTTTCAGCCATGGTCAATTATATGTAGCTTTATCAAGAGGGGTTTCTCAAAATTTAACAAAAGTTCTCATTAAAGAAGGGAAAATAGAAGGAGAAAATGAAGACTTTACGAAAAATGTAGTTTTTATAGATATTCTTTTATCGCAATCATAACAATGTTTCTGTTAGATAACATGTCATTTATACATTTATGTTATGATGTCATTAATTACAATTAGAATAAACAATAAATGATCATTATTTTATATGCAGGCAAACTAAAATATGTTGAGTTCATAAATAATTTTGTTATATGCCTTAACAATATTTTCTAGAGAGCGAGTCAATATACAAATATGATGTTGAATGTCCCCTCCCTCTCCAACAAGTCGGCCCTAGTTTTCTCTCTCTAGGTTTTCTCTTCCAGATTTTCTATTGAGGAGTGGTTTTGGGTCAATTCTTGACCTGAAATCACCCCTCTTCATCTTTTTTTTTTCTTCTATATTTCAATCTAAATAAGTGATTTTCACATAGATCTAGTTTTTTTTTTGTGATTTCATCATCTAAGTGTGGTGGTTTGTTGTTCGTCGTCTTGTGCGGCGTTGTTTGATTCCTCGTCTTCTTGCGGTGCATTTGATTCATATTGAAGATCGATTATTCAATCAATGATTTAGGTGTCAATGTTGCAGATCCGAGGCCATGGATATTCTGGTCACTTTAATTTTATCATATATTTTTTTAGGCATTATGTTGTTGTATGCTATTAATTTGGATGTTGTGAGTTTGTTTGCATATTCATCCTTTACGTTTTTAGTGGTGTTGAATGATATAATCTCTCGATTTGAATGAATGAATATCATTTTGTTTTTGTCAAAAAAAAAATATTTTGTTTATAAATCAATATATCAATAATTTCCATTAATATTTTAAAATTTAAAATTTTTATCAAAATTATACAAACAAACATAATAAAATAATCACATGCCTTAGTGCAGTAGAAAAAGCGGACAGACGCGCACGACAGTCCCCGTCTTTCCGCTAGTAAATATAATCTTTTTAATAAAATAAAAATCTATTTAAGTCTTGGAATCATATTCCTTTCTTTTGATTTTTGAACCCCACTTTGACCACTGCCTTGAGTCACAAGTATAATAACCTCTCAAAAAGGTCAGGTACATGTCTCAATCCATACATCTGCATCTATGCATCAAATCCAAATTTGCATCCTCATTTTGAGTCCACGCACCATTATATTATATACTCCCTATTGCTTGGTGGGTTGGTAGTAACTCTTCGTGTTATGAAAGGTAGCATGTGTTGTACTTTATTTGCCTAATTTGCACGTGCCTTCCCCACATGTTAAATAAATTCTCCATCACCATATCGCCATCTTGTAGGAACCGTCTCCACTTTGAACTATCCGAACAATTTTCCTATGAGAAATCAAGTATACACATCAACATTTTGACGTCAAATTCCTTAAAAAAACATTTTGATTTCAAATAGGATGTAAGTTGTTTTTGTTTATGTGTATTACTAATGTATGCAAGCAGTGGAGTAGCTAGACATCAGCATTTTGATAATTTTTATGAGAAGATTATGTCTAGACATCAACATTTTGATTTTTATGTATTTTGAAATAAACAATTAGTTTAAATACCTTCTCATAAAATAATCTCATTATGTGTCAAAATAATATCACTCAATGATAAAATATCTATAACACATAATTTGACTAGTTATGAAAAGCTTGAATAAAGAGAATAAATTTAAAATTGTTTACTTCTTCGAGAAAAGTTTAAAATTCTTTAATATACTGTGCTTAGTATAAAATGGTTGATAACCTTTCGAGGTAGTAAACAGTCAACCTGGCCTTTGGACAAGAGCAATTTTCATGAAAACATGTAAGATATATTGAGTTGAATAGGAATTATGTCATCTAGTAATGAAACTCAGAAGTAGTGAACATTTAAGATGTATATTTAGTTATTTGAAATTCGATCAAAAAAAAAGTCAAATCAAATTGTGTCACTCAGAATTGAACTCTAGTTCACTTCAAATGATTTATTATTTGAGAGTTCATTAACCACTTAAACACAGTTAATTTGTTATATAGTTAGATTTTATGCTTACATCGATTATTATTGAGTTTTATTCTAAAACGAGAGCAATTCTTACATACACACAACACTAAATAAAATTCATTTGAACACATACATAAATAATAAATTTTAAAAGTAAAATGATATTAAGTGATTTGACTAAAATAACACTATTTTAAAAACAAGAATTGTGTCAAACTAAATATTTCTCCCAAGACTGTTCCAGATGATATATAAAGTTTTTTTCACAAAGTATAAAGTTTATTTTATATTCTTGCTTGTGTTTGTTGCTCTCTTTAATATTGTATATTGTATGAGGTAACCGTTTTTCAATCTAATATTTCTTCTTTTTTTTTTAAATGAAGGTGATCGAAAGCAAATAAATCAATAATAATTGTATGAACTCACAGAAATTGAACTTGTGAAACAGACTCTTCTTCATAAAAAAACAATAAAATAAGAAAACACATGGGGACATCGAGAATCGCATGACACCAACCCGGTCCCGTTTAAAGCGTGACGTGACCGTAGAATCTCCTACAAATCTATCTATATACGAGAAAATGCCAAACACACAAAAAGAAATCAAAACGTAATTTTATCAAGAAAAATGAAATCAAAATGTGTAATAATAATAACAAAAAAAATAAAAAATGAAGGAAAATCAATAATTTTAAATCGAGTTTGTCACTTATTACGATACAACGTAGATCAAAATATTAGTTTCTGATCCGAGAGATATGTTGATATAGCGGCGTTGTGCTAGTTCAAGGCAGATGTAATGTTCAATGAAAAAACTCTCTGATAGAGTTTGATAAAGTGGTGAAAAATGAATGTCATTAAAATGACTAGCGATGTTATTTTGTATAAGGGTGTTCGTCAGAGTTGCGATTATCTACGATGATAGGAACAACTTTCATGTTACCCCTGATTAGATGTGGATTTTGAATTATTAGGTTATGAAAAATTGATTCGAAATCCAGTCCGAATCAATTTGTAATTGCATGCGGTTGATAGTCGATTCGTTTAAAGAAAATATCAAAATACAATAATAGCACAGAAAAATATATATAAAAAAAACCTAAATAAAAAAGGGAAAAACAAAGAAAGCCAATAAAGCTCAACATGTTTTACGAAGAAAGGTGACACTAGTCCTCTCCGTTCAAACTCACGACAAATTCTCACGTGGGAGAGAAGATGCTTCCCTACTATCATGCGCACCCTATTTTCAGTGCTCTAAACATCCACACCCTTATTTTTTTGATCCGTTAAGAAAAAATTCTGAAGGTTTTTTTATAGTTGATATTCATGTTCTCTTTCTATACGTGATCGTGATAAAAAAAAATACCAATACGTGGTTATTTATCTATTTTGAGTATTTTTTTTAAGGGTTATGCTAACAAGGAATCTTAGCAACACTCAATTTTTAAATCAATAAGAGAGTGAGTATTAGAGATAGTGTTACTAGTAGGGGTGTTCAAAACTGAACAAATCCAATAGAAAAACCGCAAACCAATGTCAACGATCGGTGCAAACCAGTCTGTCTTTGCAAGGACAAAATGTTCGTCCTCATCTCTTATACATAGACCAATGCCAACCTTGTTGAGAAAGTTGGAAAAAGATGCATCCACATTGCATTTATAACGTCCTGGACTTGATTTCTTCCATTGCGCACACACAGGCGTTGCTAAAATATTTGGTTGTACATGTCGAGTAACCTGCGCATTTTGCCAACTGGTGAGTAATGTTCCAGCTCTTTCACAAATGTCTTGAATTGTTTCTTGCACATCATTTCATACTCTGTTGTTACTATGTTTCCAGATGCTCCATAAGATGCTTCATTCAAGCTTTCGAAAATCTTCACTCAATTTCTCCAAATCCTATAAAATATAATCAACAAATACCTAATTTTGCCTAGTTTTGATTTCACTAATAATTAATAATATTTTGCCTTAAAAAAAATCAGTAACGAATGTCGCATGTGGTCTACAATGATTTTATTTGTTCTTTATAAAAGCAAAGAGATTCATTCATTAACCAAAAACACCAACCCACCCACACATATTTTATTCATTTCACCCCACTTAATAAGATGCACTGCCAATTTCAACGGCTACAAAAGGAGTAAAGACTAAAATCTGGTATCATTGTTTTTTCAAATATGGTTTTAGGTTAATCAGGAATTTGAGTTTGAATCTAGGCTTTAGAACCCAATATTAGTAAATCTTTTGATTAAGAGTTTTGCCATTTATTTTGGTTTTAGTCGACTTGAGAGATTAGTCTATGGAATTCCTTGTAGAAATACTCAGTTGACACTTATGATGTATATGGATCTTTTTTAATTAAATGATAAAATTATACAATTTGTTCATTGTCTTAATTTTAGGTAGTAATATTTTCACCATTTAACTGACTGAAGCAATTGTTTATTATTGTTAAGAGAGGAAAAAGGAAATAAAGAGGCACCAAAACCTAGGACCGTCGTACTCCTTTCTTCCTCAACAAATTCCAAAACCGCCATGGTCATCATGTAGATCAAATAGATGGTGGTGCGACGAGGGTCTATGTCCTCCGCACCACCATACCTTTCCGTCGTGCGGTTGTTCTCTCTATTGTCGTAAAGGTTGGTTTGTGTTTTTTGTGTTTTGTTTGTTTCGTGTGGTTGGGACGTTGGTGGGTTTCGTGGTGTGTCGTTGGATGCTTATCGGTGGTTGTTTGATTTTCGTGGCTCTCAGACTATTTGATTCGTTTTCTCTCTTGGTTGTGGTGGAGGTTATGTTTGCTCGCAACATAGGTGGTGATGGATCATATCTAGGTTCGCTTATGAACTGTTATGGTTTCGATGAATCTTTGGTTGTGTTGGTTTGTGGTGCTTCATGACAGTTTTCATGGTGGTACTGATTTTGGGTCTTTTGTGGCGGGGCTCGTGGTGGTGCTTGTGGTGGTTTTTGGTGGCGGGTGTTGCTTTTTGGTGAGGGTCAATGGTGGTTTTTGTGGTGGTCAATGGTAGTTTTGGTGACGGTGGTGGTAGTGGTGTTGATTTTTGTGGTGGTTTTTGGTGGTGGTTAGTGATGGTTATGTTTTTTTCCTTGTCGTATGATGGTACAAGGGTTTTTGGTTGGCTTTTGCGGTTTTTTGTGAGGTCTTTTGGGTGAATGTGCTTGGGAGAGCTAATGGTGGTGTTTGGAGTTTTATTCCCGACTGTTTTTCAAAGGTTGTTGGTTGTTGCGTAGGTTTTTAATTTGGTGTTCAGGGGGGTTTGTGCGAGCAGCGGAATGTGAGTGGTGGAAGTTGTTTTTGTGGCAGTTGTGACAATGTTTGAGGATTTTTGTACAACTTTTGTTTATGTTGTTTTGTTGATTGTGGTGTTAGCTTTGTTTTGGTGCCTTAAAACCCATATTTCATTAAAAAAACTCTTGTAAAACCGAAAACCCATAAATCCATTTTTCTACGTAACCTTAGTCGTCCCTTTTCCACTCACCAACAAAATCAGCCATAACCAAAACTAAAAAAACAACCATAATCAACTTTCAACTCAGTACCCAAACAAATGAAACAAAAGAAAAATTGAAGAAGAAAGAGTGAGAAAAAAGACGAAGATTCTTTTATGCTGGTGGAGTGTTAAGTTAATTGACAAGAGATAAAATGAAGAAGATGAATTTTTGATGAAATTCTAATTTTTTTTATTTATGAAATTATGAGTTTTGTGATAATTTTTCTAAGTTTTTGATAGATTTTATGGTTATTTAGTTTTTTTTTTTATAGAAATGAAATAACGGTGTTGACATTTTATGTCACAAATTATTAAGAAACAATGTATGATTTTACCAATTTTTATATTAACTAATAATAACAATAATTTATGAAAAATGTTAACGAATGTTTTTGGGGTATCATTTTAGAATATTAAATGATAATTTTTTATAAAAGCATGTGTATTCAATACATTGTAATTTAAAACGTTCAACATTTTTAATAATAATTTTAAATTTAAGATCTTTAAACATTGTTCTGATCTCCTGGAAGACCGGAACCATTTGTTAATAAAACAATTTATTAACGTAAATTGTCATTAATCCTAAAAAATTGTGATTGGTGTAGGGTGATCCGTAGAGGATCACCCCCGTCCCCTGCTCCACCTACGACTAATACAGTGATGTAGAGAGAGAGAGAGAGAAAGAACATTTTGTCATTTTCCATAAGAAGCTCCGCTGAGAAAATTACAAAAATTCACAAAAACGAGAAAAAGAGTGTTTATATTATTATTCTTATTCTTTCCTACGCAGTAGTTGGTGCAAAAACCAGAGAACACATTCATTCATCATTTTTTTAGGGTTTTTGCTATTTTCATCTCCTCCAATGGCCGCTTCTTCGATCCTCAGATCTGCCATCGTTTCTTCATCTTCTCCCACCGATCGCTTTCAGGTCTCTTCTTCGTTCTTTACATTTTCGTGTAAAATGTTTTCATACTATATGTTTCACTTCATTCTCTATTATCATTTTATTATTGTGTTGTTTGAAATTTGTGCTTTGTTTTGTATATCACCTTTTTTTTTTATTCGCATATGTTATTTGAGTATCTTTTTTCTTTTTTCTTTCACTGTCATTTTCGTCCTTTTGCATATGAATTTTTTCAGATTCGAATCTATGGTTTTATTTCGATATGAGCTCGGAGTATTCAAATTAGTGGCCTTTCTCTCGTGTTTGCGTATGAATTTTAAGATTTGATACTTGAAAATCCATATGAAAAAATAAATTAAAGGACAAAAATGAAGTGAAAAAATAAATACGAAATTGTTATTTGGAAAAAAGTTAAAAGACGACAATGTAATTTTGTCATGTTATTATTAATTTTGTTGTTGTAATTGTAATTATTATTATTAATTTTGTTTTTGTTTTTTTTCTTCTGGTTCTGTTATTGAAATTTAAGCTTACTTTTTGATTTGGTGAAAATCTATATTTTGTTTTTGAGGAAGTGAAAATTTATGGTTTGTTACTCAGAAAACAGAGCTGGAGGAAACATAGCAATATTTTCCAGAGGCTTGAAATAAATTTTAAATCCTGAAATTTGTATTTTTCGCATTTTTGTGCTTATAAAATTGTCCTATACATATAAAATGATTTTATTTGTTTATTAGGTTTGGAAAATATGGGCAGCATACTCCCTCTGGTCTCAAAGATAAGCAAAATTTGGTTAAAGAATGTTGATGTATTTCTGCCAAAAATTTGGACCAAATCATCAACTTTTTTTATGGGTCAATTTTTGCTTATATTTGAGACTGGAGGAAGTATTTGATTTTAGGTGTTAGATACGAAATCAATTTTATTGTAATCATTGTAGTGTTAGTTAATCCAGAACAGAAGCGGATCTAGCTGACACTGTAGGAAAAAAAACCAATGTAGAAGTTCCTATTGTAGGGGCACACTTTTTCGGGGATTAAAAATGACAGAAAATTTGGAGACTAAAATGGGAAAAGTGCATGTTACACAGACTAGAAATATTAATTAACCTTATTTTTTAAAACCATATTTTATGGGATGCCTGTCCCAATTATCTGAAAGATGCCGAGGAATTTTTTCTGCTGGTGACTCCTTCATTGTTACAAAGAGGTTTCATCTAGTAGACTACTCATATTTTGTTCGTCATTTCAGGGCTGGTGAAGTTGCTTGACTTTTATGCATGTTAAATCTTATAAATTGTCTGTTTCTGTGATTCAGGTGCTTGGCAATGGCTCAAGTATTAGTTCAAAGTCTACGAGGTTGCAAAACAACATATTTGGAACTTCAATTCCATGTGATTCATTAGTCTTACAGTTGAGTTACCCAGCAATTTTAATTAGTGCTCTTCTTTTTCTCTCATATGCCGGTTTTTGTGGTTTCAATTGTATGTTTTTTTTAATGTATTTTGTTTGCTCAGAAACTGCAATGCCCGGAGCATGCCGCCTATCAGGGCTACAGCAACGGAAATCCCTCTCCCTGTACAAAGTCAGTATAATACAATTATTTTGCGTGTATTTGGGTGATTTACATGTAATTTATTGATTCTTACCTGTTGTTGGTCTTGTCTGTTCAGACTCAAGCAGCACTGGGAAGACAAGGGTTGGAATTAACGGTAATTTTTTTGTTACGAGAGTTCTCTTAGATGTTTCTTCGTTCTGTAATAGACTTGCAGTATCGAACTTTACTATACACTTACAATTTCGTGCCAGATACTTATTAACTAAGAAAGGCTACAAGCTTTGCATTCCATATAATATTTTATCATATTCGGGTTTCATTTAGGATGTAATGAACTTTACATGAAACACATCTTGAAAGCTGATGTTCGTTTTTTATATAATTGTGACACGCTTAAGTTATTTCTTTATATTCCTGGGACTGTCAAAGTTATTTCTTTATATAAGTTATTTCTTAATAACCTTTACAACTCTTTTTGAGAGTTTTTCACATTTTAAAATAAAAACAGTAAAACAATATTTTCTTTTTGAAGTGTCTTCCTTTTTAAAAGATTTGCATGGTGCTTATTAGTTTTTTAACCACATCTTTCAATTGTAGTCATTTTAAAAAAAAAATGTACAAAAGGGTTATATGTTATGTTATGAATGAAAAATAACCTAATATTTCATATTATATTTTAATTTGGTCTTTGGAGTATGCAAATCTGCACATGAAAATTAAATAACTGTTGACGAGTACCATTCATAATGTAACATGTAAACTTTGCTACAAAGCCTGGAATATATCCTTAAAATTTTTAAGCTTGCGTTGAGAAAAAACATTTTTTTCAATGTGCAGGTTTTGGAAGAATTGGAAGGTTGGTTTTACGTGTAGCTACTTCCCGGGATGATATTGATGTTGTTGCCATTAATGATCCTTTTATTGATGCTAAATATATGGTATGTACAAGCAATTACATTCATGACTGTGCTTATAAGATGCTCATAGTTTGGTTGTTGTCCTGAATCTTTTAATGATTCTTATTGTTTTTATACATACATTTTGCTTTACCGTTTTAACTTTTATCTTTCAGGCTTACATGTTCAAGTATGATTCTACTCATGGACCATTCAAGGGAACTATTAAGGTTTTGGATGACACTACTTTGGAAATTAATGGGAAGCAGGTTAAAGTTGTGAGCAAAAGGTATCATGAATTGAGACCGGATAATTGAAATTGATGTTGCAAGTATGTGTTACTGTACAGCTATACAAATATTGGTTGTATAATTTTTTTTTCTTTCTGTACTCAGAGATCCCGTGGAGATCCCCTGGGGTGATTTTGGTGCTGACTATGTCATCGAATCTTCAGGAGTTTTTACAACATTAGAGAAAGCGTCATCACATTTGAAGGTTGCTACATTCACTTGTTACCTGTGCATTTAGTATTTTCTCTATCTTCTCCTCCTTTGCCTTACTCTTGCCACCTTCAAATATTAATTTGAGCTTATTTTTTTTCCGCTGTATAGGCTGGTGCCAAGAAAATCATAATATCAGCTCCATCTGCTGATGCACCTATGTTTGTGGTAGGAGTGAATGAGAAGACATACAACTCCAACATGGACATTGTTTCTAATGCAAGCTGTACAACAAATTGTCTTGCACCTCTAGCCAAGGTTCGTTTGCACTGCGTAATGTCATCTTAATTGAGTTCCATCCTCTTGAAGGACTTGGAAAATGAAGTGGTAGAAAATTCTTGGTGCTTTTAGGGTATCCTTAACGGGGAAGTCTGACATCATCTATTTAGGGAATTTATATGACCTGAAATATACATTTTTCTCTGTTCTTCAACTTATTTTATTACAATCCTGCTTGATCTATTATTCTTTCCTTATGGATATATCCTGGAATTGACTTTTTTTGGGGACAGGGTGTGATATAATATTAAAATAAAAACTAATAAGATCATGAAATTCATAGGCAATTGATTCATCATCAAGTTTTTTACTAATATCTCTTTCAATACAAGGAATAAAACTATTGATAGAAGTGAACTTTATGGAGTTGATGTTTATCTATCTGAATCAATATAAGGCTTCTGCATGAGAATTATGTGGCCCATTATGATTTGGTTCAACCTGAGCCACTGGCGTTGGGGATCTAACTTGATCATTCAGTTGTTCCTTATTTCCTTCCATGTCAGAAACTTTCATACAAGCATCTAATTTTTGCATAAACTATTATTTGTCAGGTGGTTCACGAGGAGTTTGGTATAGTTGAAGGTTTGATGACAACTGTGCATGCAACAACAGGTCTCTTGCACATTTGCCACTTAAAGCCTTTGCTTTCTTTTTCTCTTTTGGATAAACCATTACTTTACATGTTTACAAGTGTCATTGTTAACATCTATTGTCTTTTTCTTTGTTCAGCAACACAAAAGACTGTAGATGGTCCTTCAATGAAGGATTGGAGAGGGGGAAGAGGAGCAGCTCAAAATATAATTCCAAGTTCAACTGGTGCTGCAAAGGTAAGAGATGGACAACTGTTGAATGGTTCTGTGCTTATCATATAGATTTTTAATTTGGTTTTGTATTTTATGAAATCCCAGGCTGTTGGCAAAGTCCTTCCTGAACTAAATGGAAAACTCACTGGAATGGCATTTCGTGTACCTACTGCTAATGTTTCTGTTGTGGACTTAACCTGCCGGCTTCAAAAGAATGCCTCCTATGAAGATGTCAAAGCAGCAATAAAGTAAGTCTCTTGTTTTTCTGTTCTGGCTTATATTCTCTCCTGTTGAGTTGTTTTGTACTAACCCTTCAGTTGTTTTCTCTTACTTTGCTACTAAAAAAATTGAAGGCTTGCTTCAGAGGGACAATTGAAGGGAATTCTTGGATACACAGATGAGGATGTTGTCTCTAATGACTTTGTTGGTGATTCAAGGTAAAGTAAATGTTGCTGTATTTCAAATATAAATTACTATCGGCATCTTCAACAGGACAGACTTTTGCCTTTTTTCAAGTATACATGCTAAAATGTGATATTTGATTCATTTCATGATACAAATGAATTGGCTTATATTACTTTTGTTGGAAAGTGAGATACCGTAGAACATGAGCTGCCTTGTGTTTAAAACAGATTCTGATGTGCCTTAAAACAAGACCTTTATTTATCTTGGTTTCCTATGATCCTATTAGTTTGAGTTTGTAATATTGTGTTGGGATATGTTTGATTGCCAAATGAACACCTTGATTTAAAATGTAACTCTTTCGAACAGGTCGAGTATCTTCGATGCTAAGGCAGGGATTGGGCTTAGTAAGTCCTTCGTGAAGCTGGTCTCGTGGTATGACAATGAGTGGGGTTACAGGTATGTGTATTTATAATTACATCTAAAACTTTTTTCATAGTCTAGTAGTGCATACACATCATGGTTTTAAATTGTAGTCGCAACTGCAAATGCGGTCTCAACATTGTGGATTTTGAAGAGCAAACACGACTGCAATTTAAAATCACATGCACATTGGACATTTTTCAGAGCCGAACTTTTTGCTTATTTTTGAATTGGATCCATTGCAGCAACCGAGTGTTGGACCTCGTAGGGCACATGGCACTGGTGGGGGCCCAAAATTGAGAACACAATTGTGTCTCTTACTGTTGGTGTTGCAATTCTGATATTTCCTTGAGTTAGGTTATAAAATTAGTGGCTTCTTAGGTTCTCAGATTTTGGTTTTGATTTTTGATATTTATAAGATTGCAGACATATCTGGAACCCCTCCAACAGAGGAAGAAATAGATGATTACATCATATGCATTGAGAATATAATAAAAAGGACATTGTCCTGGTTACCTGTTTGGAATTAGTCTTTGTATACTGTAATTTTAAGATCTTTCCGAATCTTGTCGTTAACGTTGAAGCACCTTTGAATGATTAATTTTAAACCCGCGAAAACACCTTGCACCTCAAGATATGACATTGTTTATAACACACGGAAGTACCTGTTCGGAGCAATCCAATATTAACAATAAACATCAAAAGAAAAATCCAGTCTAGGGTGGTGCTGGTGCATAGGAAGCCCGGATACGTAGTACAAATATTATACAATATGGATACATGAATTTTTGAAATTCAAGATAACATTTTTATAATAAATCGGACATGCATGTAACTTTTTTTCTTCTATAAAAGTCAATTAAAAAAAACAATGTAAATGTGATAAAAATAAAATGTGTAGAGTTTTTGTAAATTGTAAATCCTAGTAATTTATTTTCATACGTGTGTTTGGATATCAATAAAATCGTCTTAAAAAGAACTCAACAAATGTTTAATGTTGATTGATGAGTCTCTTATCTTGTTACCATCATCGAAGAAAAACATACATTTTAAGTCTATTTATTTATGGACTATTCTACTTTTTCAAATATCGAATTGAATCATCTACATCTCTATTAAATTTACACAACCTTGTCTCACCTTTATTTTATCTAGACTATGTATTTGCGAGGCATCTTGTAAGTATATGCATGTATTTGCGAATTATCCTATAAATATTAGAAAAAATATTTTTTGAAGAGGGCTCTTAATTTATTAAGAAGTAAGTTAACAACATCTTACACCTATTTGTTTTTGAAAAAAAAATTCTATCTATGCAAAATTTCTTTTAAGTAAATGATAAATTTGTAAGTTTCATTTGTTTTTGAAAAAACATAATTCTATATGATCAAAATTTCTTTTAAGTAAATGATAAATTAATTTTCATTATACTTTTTAAACAACATATGTAAAACACGTTTCTTTAGCTTTTGAAAAAGTTATCCTTTATGTGTTTTAGCATTTACAAATGCTTGCGTTATTAAACAAGCTTTGTCCTTCAACAACAACTAAGTCCAGTAATCACCAAATTCCATGTTTTTTTTATACAGTATGTGTTATTTATTTGACTAAAAAAAATAAAAATAAAAATTAGCACCCTATTTTTTTTAGCAATCAGTACGCTATTTGAAACTGAAATTAACAATGAACATTGGAAATTTTTTTGTTTGTTGAATAAAACGTGCTTATAGCATTTCATTAATCAAATGTTCAATACAACGAGGTACAATAGAATAAATAGTGAGACTAGCTAATAATGCGGCAACCCCGGTAAGGGCGTGAGCTACCTCGTTTGCTTGTCGCCGATTAAACTCAACCTTAGAGTTTGTAAACTTTGACCTAAACATACTTCTGCAAGCGGAGATAACAAGTCCAAATTCAATAATATCTGGACGAGTATGGTTGAAAGTATCCACGGTTGTTTTGGAATCCAAGGCAAAATCAACATTGTCGAACCTCATGTCACTAAGCCATTCCAATGCATAATAAAGGCCCAAGGCTTCTCCAACATTAACAGTGTGCAAAATTGACAATGGTATGCATTTAGCAAGAACAAAAGTGGCCTCTTCGTACACATCCCGATCCCTGTGATGTTCATGTCAGCCACTACTAGAAAAAATAAAATTAGTGAGGGAAATTAGTGACGGAAAAAATGAAATTCCTCACAAATTCCTTAGTCACAAAATTTAGTGACGGAATTAGAGAGGGATTTCACGTTTTACCTCACTAAATATCCCTCACTAATTTTTGTTTTTTTAGTAGTGAGCAGAGAAATAGGTGTCCACGTTACATTTAACTCTACCCCTGTGAGGTCGCTGCCATGAAAAAGGAAACATTCCCGGATGCCGTCGCTGCCCTATCAAGGTTGATACAGAGCTGGTGGAAGGTGCAGCTGCACCCTGCACATTCATGCTGCTGCTGTGCGCATCTACAATGCTGTCATGTGCATCTGTTATGTCGAAATGTACTGCTGTTCTGCTGCGTGTGACTGTAGTGCTGCTGTGCGGATCTATTCTGCTGCTATACATGTCTTCTCTGTTGTTCTGCACTTCAGAACTGCTGCCATGCACTTCAGCATTGAGTGAGCGAGAAACAAACTTTGCGGTACCCAAAAAAAAAGTTGAAATAAGAGGAAAAAAATAACTTCATTATCCAATTTAAATCAATTTGTGACAACTTTGTGATAACTTTCTCTCTCTATTACTTTGGTTTTCATGCCAATTTATATACTTTTATTTATAAATCTATGGTTGTCCCATAAGTTGCCAAGTAAATAGTTGTTCAAATAACACACAAAATTTAATAATACCCATTTTAGTTAGAAAGATAAATTGACATTGAAAAAACTATCCTTTAATTGTAAGTGACTTAAAATAATAAAAATTAGTCTTTTGGTCAGAAGCAAGTAGGTGTAAGTTGCTAACTTATTCCTTGATATGTCCAGAAATAGAGCTCAAGATGACGAGGCTACGATGGACGGGTACGATGAAAGAGAAACTTCGTTGCGCTGGAAGCTTTATCTTCGACGGTGAATGATGGAACCTACAAAACAGACATTCGCTTCGACGCCAAAGTCAGTATACGCTCGAAGGAGAGAAAACATGCAAAGTGTTAATAATGAGATCATACATGGGCGTGACAGTGATGCCATACTTATATAGACGAGCAAACTACAACTGTTTCTGTGAAAACTGACGTGGGTTGCAGAAGACGGTTGGAGATCGACAGGACGACCAAGATCGTCTGAGGGTGGTGCTTCCATGAGGCAGGGTGCACAAGTGACCTTCGCTAGCGTCTTTGAGGTGCTGTGTCTGTTGCTGGGCCTTCGAAAATGGGCCGTTCACTACTAGGAAAAGCAAAATTAGCGACGGAAAAATAAAATCCCTCACAAATTCTTTGGTCGCAAAATTTAGTGATGGAATTAGAGAGGAATTTCAAGTTTTCCATTTCTATATTTCCCTCACTAATTTTTGTTTTTTTAGTAGTGGTTGTATGGGCCGAAGTCCGATCTGGAACAGTTGCCCCCAAGCCCTTACTGTCTTTATCACGTAAGGAGGTTGTTTAGGTTTGACATTTGTTGGTCGACCTTAACATGTTGATGCTTCCAGTCGGTCTTGCGTTCTGCAGATGGCTACCAGGGAGCATTTGGATGGCAGTTGAAGAGTGTTGAGATGGGGAAACTCCAACATTTATTGCGTGTATAGTTGAAAATAACTTTTCTTTCAGGATTTCTTAACGTGTGTTTCATGAATCTGCAGTTTAAAGCGACATGCTTGATGGTACTTGAGTGCGGTTATGTTCTCGAAGTGTGATATGAAGCCTGAAAAACGTGGTCAAATTAATTAACTTGGCCAAAAAAATGTATAAAACATGCATGTAAGCGACCAACCTTACTGACCAAGCTATTCCCAAGTTCTTACATATTTTAGATTATATAATCCAAAATCTTTTTCAGATTGGATCCAATTATACATTTTGAAACCTCTTCAGACTCTGAAATCTAACTTTGTAAACACTTGTACTTTGAAGAGTTTGCTACAATTCAGATTATATAATCTGAACAATTCAAGTACATGATTTCTACGTGGTCACAACGCACAAAAACTTCTATAAATTATCTTGTTTGGTTCGTTATTAAACCACACTACAAAACCAATTCTAAATAATGCCAAACATAAAGCCCTATCTTGTATATTTTGTTTTGAATTGTTGAAAAATTCATAGCTATTACTTTTCTGATCCTATCTATTTCTCGCGCACTATTTTTTCTTCAAAAAATGCCTTTGGAGATTTTGGATTTTATAATCCAAAACTATTTTTTGGTGGAAAAACAAAAAAGTTTTTCACCAATTCGGATTATAAAATCCGAAGAAATAAGCAGTTGGCTTTTATAATCCGAACACCCGAAATAGTAGGGTGCTTCCCTTGTTTTACCAGATTATAAAATCCAAACTATCCCTATAATTCATCTTGTTCCAAGAATTTAGGGGAAAACAAGTTTGAATTATATAATCGGAACTGTATCAACAGAAAAACTAAATCTGTTTGAGACATGAATAATTAATCTAAGATCTATACCAACCATCATATTACGTCCCAGCCGAAAATCTAGTTTTCAGGCTATTTGATCGGATTACTATGAAACTTACTCAGAAAATTTGAAAAAACAAATCAAGGATCAAAATCTAAAATTCCATCGTTTAGACCTATTTTGTTTTAATTTTTTTATATTCTCATAAAAATACGAATTTTTTTTTGCATTAGCTTTATTTGATTTTTAGAATTTTGTGGTGGTAATTTAATATTTCTTTGATTTTATTTGGCACGTTTATCATTTTTTTACTGTTTTTTGTTTGTTTTTAAAAGCAAACTTCAAAACTGTTGAAATTGGAGAGATTCTGATTGTTGATTATAGGGTTTGCATATTTTGGATTTTATAACCTGAAAATCTCTAACAAACGTTTGAATTGTATAATCCGAATAAATTGTATTTTCGTAAATAAACAGGGCACGTGAGAAACATTTAGGATGAAAAAATTAATAGCCAAAATTCATCCTACATATCCAAATTAATTTGTCTTGGTGTTTTAGGCTTTGTGGTTACAAGCCTTTATTTTTCAAAACAACCTTACCTTAAACCCTAAACCCAAACCTCCAAGCTTCTCGTGCGCATTATTTTCGGATTTTAAATTCGAAAAGTGGAGGGTTTTTGAAGTATTTTACGCTGTTGGAATAATCTGAAATGCTATTGGTGACGAGAGAAACTAGTCGGGTGAGATAAAAAAATTCCGACCTTGTATTGGTACATCTTGTGCTTGGTTTGATGATATAATTCATTCGCTCTTTGCCTTTACAAAGAAAAAAACAAAGCTAATTTTAAAAGACCATGACAAACAACAATTAATTATCCAACTAATTCAAAAGGGGCAACACAATGTTAGCAAGAGGGGCAACCAGACAAGATGTCAACCCCAATTTCAACTTTATATTTTGAATCGAAGAATATATGAAGGAAAACAAAAACAAATTATAACGATTCACATAATCACAAACTGTATTTGATTTGAATACAAAAGAGAAGATGACAATAGGAAAGTTATAGGAAAGAAAAGGTGAAGAGAAAATAATTGAGAAATAGGAGGCATTAATTCTATTTGTTAAACAACAATTTTGGACTTTGAATAGTGTATGAAATATTGTTACTATAGTTCATAAATGCAACAAAATTGTAAACATATTTTCATCTTCAAATATGTCTT
>Ga0315913_1004144_pt1 | contig 17528 bp, 8 predicted proteins | sample MpolsnodulesMG_FD_207736 | JGI IMG/M metagenome (GOLD analysis project Ga0315913, IMG submission 207736) | Medicago polymorpha root nodule microbial communities from Los Angeles, California, United States - small nodules | ecosystem: Host-associated > Plants > Roots > Nodule | place: USA... | reverse complement strand
CTTTTTTTCTATTAAAATTGTTATCTTTTAAAAAAAAAATGTAAAACCAAATATCTTATATAATATATATTTTTTCAAAAACTATACAAAATTACTATTAACTTTATAATTTGTTTCAAAATCAATATTAACTTCTTTTTAAGAAGTCAAAAGATATAATAGATAAAACTTCTCTTTGACGCACAAGGAGTGCTTCAAAGAAATGTTTACAAACAAGTAACGCTTGATAACTAAGTAAAAAGGAGAAAAATAAAATATTACAAAGTAGAATAACCAAGATAGACTAATGGGTTGGACCACCATGTATGATAGTCGCACAAATAATGAGTTATGTGATTTCAACCGCAATAAGCTCAAATAGCTGGTCCAGCAGAAGCTATGTATTACAAAAAATCCTTGCATTGTGGTCCTTCCACACCATCCAAATAGTAGCCAACCAAATAACTCGTAGACCAAAACAATTTTTTTTTCACAATAACAAAAGAACCCCCAAATTGTTGTGCATGCTCTAAAGTATCAGTTGGGTTAACTGTTGAAATACTCAACCATTGATAAATGGAGCAGAAAATCGAAAACGACAACAAGACTAATATTTGGATGGTATGGTTTGGTGTAATACTTTTCATTAATTTCTCTCACACTCACTTTCTCACTTCACACAACAACACACGTATTATCAGTTTTGGTCAACAGAAAAGAAAAAAAAACACACGTATTATCAGTTACAACAAGCCAAATAATACAAAAGTTTCATAGCATTCAAAACTTTTTTTTTGTCTAGTAGCCTAGTGGCTGGAGCTCGCACAATTAAATATGGAGAAATGGGATGTTCGGAGTTTGAACATTGGCCCCTGCATAAATTATACAATGTCCCTACCAACCGAGCTAAGCTCACGGGGACGCATTCAAGACTTATTTTATTTTCATCTTTATGCATATTGAGTTTAGACTACAATAACATCACGAGTTTAGTTTTTGTTCATATCACAAGATGACGAAAATTCAGAGAAAATTATAGAGGAAAAAGCCATAACACAAGATAACAACATCGACTAGAAAATGCTAAATTTCTCCACACAGCTGAGGTTGGGTATCCATGCCAACACTTCAACCTAAACTAACAGAATTTGATAGGAGCAATTATGAGATTTTGCAAAATTCAACTAAAGTATATTCCAAGACAAGAGTCGAAATGTGTTTCAAATGTACGACAACAGTTTTATATAGCAGTGAGTTGCATCAAATGTTTTCAAAGAAGGGTCCATCTAGCATGGTATAGTATATCATTTTGACCATGGGGTCTAGTTAGCTACAACCATATGATCAAGTAGGTTATTTCATATTATCATCATGGTTCATCGATATCTCTCATCCTTCTTCATGTTCATATCAACAAAAACGCTGCAGACTTCTTTAAAAAAAAAAATTTCAATCAATGTAACAGGTGACAAATTCATAGTTTTTCATAGTCTTAATTATTTCAGAAACATTCGTTATTGCTCTACACATCTTATTAGTAGCAACTAGCAAGAAGTCATACAGGAGCATATAATAAACTTCTAACCACAGATAAACATTCAAAAACTTGTAAAATACAGCAATTTCTTTTTCAGTGGATATAAATTGGATGTTGGTCCCCTCAAAAAAAATAAAATGCAGGTTGGTTATTTTTATTCTTAAAAAAAATAAAAAAATAAAAAACTCGATTATTTTTTCCTAAGAAAAAAAACTCAGTTTCACTTAATCCAATAGTTGTTGTTAACTGAACCACCATAGTCAAAAACTTTTCTTTTACTTCACCATCCTAAACTTCCCCTTCAAAGAAACCTAAACAAAAGACAACAAGAGGACCATGAATGTCTGATACAAAATAAATATTGTAACTGAAGCAATTGTAGTTCCAATAAGCTCCTTTCTTCCTCTCCTTCAATCACCCCACAGTGCTCCTTTCAACATAAGCCCTGACGGAGAGCCATTGTATTTTATAGTTAACTCCAATATGCACTGCTCTGTTATCTCTCAAGTTATATAGAGTTGCTCGCAGAGATTGATTGTCAACCAACATCAATGTATCACCATTATCCGAAAGGTGCAATGGCTACCATTTAGAAAGTTTCATTTCACCAAAGCCACGGTACATACTTTGAAGATTTTGATAGCTAACTTTAAAGAGTTGAGTCCAAGTTTCTTCAACTCCAAATTCTTCCATTTTCCATATAACCAAATCAGTTCTCTTATAATCATTAGAAAAGCAAAGACAATCCATCAATATAGATATTGATGGCTCAGCAGGTGACATTTCATCAAAACCAAACCACACTACTTTTTTTTATACAAACTAGCGGAAAGACCTTGTCCGTCTATCTGATCTTCTTACCGCGCTAACATGTGTGTATTTTATTATGTTTGTTTGTATAATTTTGATTGCAATTTTTTATTTTTTAATATTAATGGAAATTTCTTTCAAAAAAAAAATATTAATGGAAATTATTTGTACATCAATTTATCTACAAATTATTGTCAAAGCATATACGAAATTATTTATCAACTCGGCCTATTTTGGTTTGTTAGTATATAAAATAAAAATAAAATAACGATCATTTTCTTATTGATTATATTTATAGTGTCATATACTTAATCTAGTGTTACACTTTTTTTTAAGGCTACCATTCCTCATATAGGTTCGATAGGTGGATATTGTACCGTACTCCAAGTAATTTTTGTCCTCTAACATGTATTTTTAATTTAATAGGTATTTGCATTTGCAATATAAGTTTATATTTCTCTGTAATATGTGTTTATGTTTCTCTTTGTCTCCATGTATGGTTTATGGAGCATCTCATCGAAATATATCCATATGTTATCCAAGGGCCATAAGTTACAAAACATACTTTGATCGTCTAGAGGTTGATGTCGTGATCTTCAACCCCATGTGTCCATTTGATGATATTTGTTGGTACTTCGGTTGGATCAAGTACGGTTGAAAGATGGTTTTTCGCCATTTACCAAAGTAGATGATGAGACGGTATGACCATTTTTAGACCATTCCAAGACATATTTCCTCCATAGCTGCTATTATTGCTTTTCAGGTAGACAAGACTTTCCAAGTTTTTTTTTGCTGCACAATATACATGCAGTTGAGCGGGGTTTGTTAGCGGAGACACCTTGGTAATTCATAACGGGTTACATTTCCTGGTTCTATAGTGTATCTATCCGAAAGTAGTGCCCTTAGTCGAGGGAAAACCAGCTGGGTCAGCATACTGGGAGGTCTTGATAGAGTAGGAGCATGCAAGTGAGGTATTTGATACGAGTTAAGATCCTATTCATTTGCTAAAAATAAATGGGCAATGCCATTTGGGCTGACCTAGTGGTTGGCTTGGGATCTTGGAGTTTGCTCCTCCAGAGGTCTCAGGTTCGATTCCCTCTGGTGCCAATTTCGGTGGGCTAAGTCCATACAGAGCTTGCTCTGGCTTTAAACGGGCCCCCGCAAGTGGGTGGTGGGATTGGTCCCCTCGGATTAGTCGATTCTTGGATCGGATACCGAGTTTTCAAAAATAAAAAACATATGTAGTGGGTCTCACTACTATTGATTATTTTTAAATTTCTTTGTGTCTATATCCCTCTAAATGGAAGAAATTGAGAGATTAATAAGTGAAGAGGATTTTGACTCATTTGATATGTTCGAGATAGTCATGAGGTTAGGGCCATGCCATTGGATAACCTGGCAAATGACACCACATACGAGGGCTTACATGCTACTCTAGAGTGGATTGCAGATGAAACAATGTCGGCCGCTCGAAGTCCTTGGAAGGTGGAGGGCGTTCTAATGATTTTATTTGCAATTTGATTTTATTTTGTTGTCTCAGTTACAATTTTGATAACCCTATTTTTACTCATTCGCCAAATGACCCCCTATTTTAAAATCACTCAATTTTGTTCCCTTTCTCTTTTTTTTTAGACTAAAAAAAGGTAATATAACATATTTTAAACGACGTTTCATAGAATTTGATAATTTAGAGTAATCAATACCTATGAAATTATTTAAAAATTCCTTTAAAATTAAAATTTAAATACGATATATCTTCATTTTAAGTTAAAAAATCTGAACGAAGATTAAAACTGAGTGATTTTAAAACGGAGAATTGTTTCGATGAGCTGGTCAAATTAGGGGATTAAAACTAATTTTTTGACCCCTATTAAAAAAATGAAAATTTTGTCCTCTATCTTTTGGAAAATATGCTATTTTGACTCCTTAACCTTATGAAATTATGCTATTTAGACCCTTTATTTTTTTAAAAATAAGCATTTTTGACTCTTTATCTTTAAAAAAATGTAAGATTTTCATTTTTTATGATAGAAAATTAAAATCGCAACATTTTAAAATTTAGGGGTTGAAAAATGCTTTCCAAAAATTAATTAGTTAATGAAGACGAACCTAGGCCAAGTGCAAACTGATGTTTAGATTAGACAGAGCATGCTACACGCCACACAGTGAAGAATTGGAAAAACTAGACTTCGGAACCAAAACCCACGCAATCTAGATTGACAAGATAAAAGCATCGTCATTTTCTCATTTCCAATTTCAATTTCACAAACACTTGGCGTGCGCAGCGAGAGAGCGAAGACGAACAATGGCGGTTGGAAACGAAAACGCAGAGATTGTGAAGGCACGGATCGACAAAAGAGATTACAGAAGAATCGTTCTCCGTAACTCTCTTCAAGCTCTCCTCATCACCGATCCTGATACCGATAAGGTTCCATTTCTCTTCGATCTTCACTTTTTATCTTTTTTTTTTTCAATTCAACGATGATATCTATGCTTTCTGTATCTGATTTCGATTTTTCTGTTGTCGTTGAAGTGTGCTGCTTCCATGAACGTTGGCGTTGGTTACTTCTGTGATCCTGATGGTCTTGAAGGACTCGCTCATTTTCTAGGTCTTTTATTGTTTTTCACTTTCATTCTAATTCGATTGATGAGAATTTTCATTGTTTGAAGATTGATAAAGATTTGTGCTAATCCATATACTAATTAGAAAAGTTAACAATTATTATTATTGATGTGGAATTGAAAAATAGGAGATATTTACTGAGGCACTTGCCACTGGTGATGGTCGTATTGATACTTATTAGTTTTGGGACCTAGACCTTTATGTAATGTAGTGTTGAACATAAAAATAAAAATGAAAGTGAACTTCTAGTATTCATGTAAAAGAATTCGGTTATATAGGGATTGAATAGAGAGAGAGAAGGGGGTATCTTTTGGGATACTGTGTTATGTTAGTTATGCATTGAGAACCTTGTTCGCTGTAGGAGCTTAGCTCTGTGGGCATGAAGATTTTCATCCTTTTGCAGTTATTGTTTACTCATCAATAATATACTTTTGTTTTTTTTAGCATTCATCTAATTTCTTTGTTAATTGCTACTTTGTGAATCGGGGTCGCATGAATTTATTTTTTATTTTTTTTGTTGACAGAGCACATGCTGTTTTATGCCAGCGAAAAGTACCCTGTGGAAGATAGCTACTCCAAGTATATTACTGAGGTACCGTAAATTTTATATGTCCATTTTTTCCAGGGAAAGATATTTCACATTGGCATTTTCTTACCACTTTGCATGGTGGCGTGGTTGCCAGATTTTTAGCTTTTTGTTCTTTATAAACTTCAGCTCTTCGATTATTGATACTTTGGGGTAGGATGTTAGTTACTGTTGATATTTTCCAGAAAAAATTACTTGAAAAAGGAAGGTCAGGTTTCTGATTTACCAGAGTAAATTCTCAGAATGGTTGAGTGTGCACAACATTTTTACGATCTCTAGTTTCAGGAAACTTGGAAAATAATTCAAAATATATACAAATCATATTTTAACAGGTTTGACAATAGCATATTTATAAGGAGATATTTCCCTCGATAAGAGAATTTTTTAACACTATCCCTCAAGCCAGAGCGGGTATACTAGATTTAAATGATTGACATACGCATTAATCATTTTCTTGATAAGAACTTTTTTATAGACCAAGTCATAATCATTTTTTTTTTTGTTGTATATTTGTTCTTTTCATGAAAGATCGAATTCAAGGCGATTTGAAAAACTGCTTGATTATCAAATTACAACTTAATATAATCAACATCTCCAAACCTTAACTCACAGACTAACTGTGCTACCCGTATAAGCTCCCAAGTGGCCTTACTTCATATTCAGCCTCTAAGTCAGATAAAGCAACCACATTTTCCTTTTTCATAATGTGAACCACTGCAAAATAGAGTATCCTGAAACCTTTTGTCAACAGGCAAACCAGTTCAATCTACATTAGAGTACGCAACTACCGAAGTTTTTCCTTCTGTCTTCACATAACACGATAACAATCCTTGGCCCGAACATTCTTAATGTATTCCAAAATTTGTACCATGCCATTTTTATTGTAAGGGTTTAGTTTCCCAACAAACTGGCTGCACTTGTCAGGATTCGAACAAGGTTCCTCTTGATCCATTAATAACTCTTTGTCCATTTGCGTGTCAATAGGTTTAAAGATGTTATATCTTTCGTATCATTGAATGGAGCTTAAAAACTGAAATAGTTTCTATGTTTATTTTTGTTTCATTTTTTAGTTATTCTTACATTTGTTTGCAAATCACTTTTGTTTCTTCCCTCACGCAGCATGGAGGAAGTACCAATGCTTTTACATCTTCTGAGAACACCAATTACTTTTTTGATGTAAACACAGATGGTTTTGAAGAGGCTTTGGACAGGTAGATCCCATTTTTCTGATATCGATATTTATTTCCTTGTAACAAAATACTATTGTAGCAATTTTGAGTTTAGAGTATGGTTTGTCTTCCAGATTTGCTCAATTCTTCACTAAACCTTTGATGTCTGCTGATGCCACCATGAGGGAAATTAAAGCTGTTGACTCTGGTTAGCTAATCTTTTTACTTATTTGTTGCCTTTAGTTTTATTTCTCTCATTATTTATCTGTATATTTTTATCTGCTTTGTTTGTTGCAGAAAACCAGAAAAATTTATTATCTGATGGGTGGAGAATGAACCAGGTATTTGTTATTGCATTTACAGTGGGTTTTTGAGTATTGTTTGGTAAATTTGGTTGTTGGCCAAGAGCATTAAAATGTGCTGTTACGAAAAATAATTTCCTATAGTATTACCGTGGAGCAAATGATCTGTATTTTGTTTAGGATGGATATGGCGTATAGTTTTAATATTCAAGATCTTTTCTGTATCCATCAAACTTCTGTTGAACTGAGATGCTTGACAGTTTTTATTGGACTTACAATGCATGAACACATTTATTGCAATCAGATGCAGAACATAAAAAGTGCATGGTTTAGAAGGCTGTAGATTATGTTTTCAGATATGTAAATAACTCATTTATTGCATACAGATGCATGACATAGTTAGTCAAGACCAGTGTGTGCATATGCACTTATTATCTTCTTTCAACTATGCTGCATTAATTAGACAGTTTTTATCGTATTAAAATGTGATGCAATCTTTCATTTGATACAAATTTATTTTTCTTATATTATTGCTTTAAATATCCACTTTATTGAAATGGTCTTGTCCTTGTTTTCGATTGTGGATGGGCTGTATTGCTTTTACTAATGCTGCATCATTGTTGAATGTGACAAAACTCGTTTTAACTCATTTTTTCAATTACTGATGCTTGAACTTGAGGCCAGGGTCTCTAAAATTATTTGGACTGAGAATTCCTACAAGGATAAGAAATTAGAAGAATTTTTAGTCTTCCAGCTGGATCACTGGACCGGGCGTTTACCAAACTTGATGGATTGCCTGTTTTGTTTCTCAACATAGGATTAATTGGTGAAATGTGTGTTTAGTTGAGCGTTTGGCAAACCTAGTTTTGAATGAACTTGATTATAAATAAACCGGTTTAGTTAAAAATGGGTTTGAAGGGAAGTGCTATATGTTTGGATATTATCCACTTGAATGTAAAAACTAGATTGAGTTGCTTCTACAAAAATCACATTTCAGCCCTGTTAAAAAGTCCCACATCCGACAAAATATGGCTTAAACATGTGTTCATAAGTGGGTGCAATCCTTACCTCATGAGCCGGTTTTGTGGGATTGTGCAAGACCCAACCACGATTTCTAAGAACCCCTAAACCACGTTTGAAAAATAAAGCAAACATGTTTGCAAATATTGTCAAAATCACATTTTTGAGTCTTGAAAACACAGTTTGGGTACTGCAAAGTGCAAACGCAACCCAAAACACGGCCAAAGTGGATTGAGTGTTTTCTGTTGTTCAAGGAAATTGGACTGGTTTGTTGCATTTCCAGTTCTCTTAGTTTATCCTCCTCTAGTAGTTGCGTTTTCTTCAATCTGTACTTTGCTATGCATGTTATGTTTTATGGCCTTCTTGGAGAAATACTTACGATCTCTATGTTATGTTTTACGTCCCTTCTTGGAGAAATACTTAATGATCTCTCTCTTTCTATCCTCTTGTGGAACATTACAATCTGTTTAGCTTCAGAAACATCTCACTGCTGAAGATCACCCGTATCATAAATTTAGCACAGGTCAGTGATTAACTTATTTATATTCATAAATTCTAAAACTGCTGAACTTTGAATATTACAGTGCTGGTTGCAATACCAATTTTTGACTATTCATTCTCTCAATGGGTATGTTTGCAGAAAAAAGTGCTTGTTTTTTTTTTAAAAAGAAAATGCTTGTCCTCATTAACACAACATTAACTTTCTTAACTTTCCCCCCCTATTTTAGTTAAACAAAGAACTAAAACCAAGGTCTGCTTTTTCTTTCTATTTTTTTTTAAAATATTGTGAAATTATATTAATTGCCAAGGGTGCGTTTGGAAGAGCTTAGTTACAATTTATTTAAGCATATTTATGACATAAACACTTGTTTAAGTGTTTGGATTTCAGTTTATTTCAACAAGCTCTCTGAGATAGCCTATGAAAACATCTTAAACTTTATAAGAAAACAGTTTATTCTTATTCCCTTTTTAATTATATAAATAGCTTATACATGAGCGCTTATATGATGAATACGTATATAATAAGTAGTTCACCCAAACACTTGCTGATAAGAATTTCTTTTTTGAAAATATTTGGCTGATTGAAATATGGTTTTTGAGTTGGATCCAAATATGGTTTTTGATAGAACACTATGGCGTCATTTGATCCATGTAGCCGACCCCACTTAGTGGGATAAGGCTTGGTTGTTGTTGTTGTTGGCCGATTGAAAAATATGACGGTGAATGTCAAGTGCTCGATTTTGTACTTTTTCAGACTAAAATTTATTTTAGTATTGTAATTTAATATTAGCCAGTATTTGCATAATGTTACATTTTAATGCTTCTCTTAATCTACATTATTCCTAGTCCGTGTTCACTAGTTCCTCAAATTAGTCTCTGTTCGTGATTCATTTTTTCACAATGCATTGCTATATTTTTAAAGAAATGTTGCCTACCATTTTGTGCGTCTAAATGAATATTAATTTCATATGCGCGTGCATGAGTCCTATGTTGTTAATATCATTTTGCATGTATCTATCATTTTACTTTTGTTAAAGTTTATTCAATATTTTCTAATTAAGCTGAAATATTTGTCATTACTATCATGGTTCTAATGTTCTTCACATCATAACCACTACTTTTAGTGCTCTAAAATATCTGTTCTGTTAGGGAACTGGGACACTTTGGAAGTTAAACCAAAAGCTAAGGGAATAGACACAAGGGACGAGCTTATCAAATTCCATGAAGAAAACTACTCTGCTAATCTAATGCAGTTAGTTGTATATACAAATGGTAACAGATATTTTGTTCAGAAAATACATGTTCAACATATTATTTCTAAATTCTCACAATATAATTATTGTGCATGGATATTTTCAGAAAGCCTTGATAAAATTCAAAACCTTGTGGAAGAAAAGTTCCAGGATATTAGAAACACTAACAGAGGTTGTTTTCGCACCTCTGCTCAGCCATGCAAATCAGAGCATTTACAGGTATTAGTTTTCTACTTGTTACTCAATAATAAATTCGAAACAAGTCCTCCAATATTGATTCTAATGCATATTCCATTTTGCTTTTCTGCTTTAGATTATTGTCAGGACTGTCCCGATAAAACAAGGTCATAAATTGAGAGTTGTATGGCCGGTGATCCCTGAAATTCTTCATTACATGGAAGGACCATGCAGATATCTTGGTCATCTTATTGGCCATGAAGGAGAAGGGTCTTTATATTACATTCTGAAAAAATTGGGTGGGTACTGTACCTCTATTGCATATTTCATTATCAGTTTTCTCAGAAATGTCACCTCTTTTGAAATGATCCTAGTTAACAAATATCCAGATTTCAGAATACTACATTCTCTCCAGTCCTCTATTACATCAGATGTCAAAATGGGTGTGAATATAAATAAAGGAGGACGGACATAATTAGTTTTATGGAAATAATTTTAGTGGGCCTGGGCCGTTTTAATTTTGCAGTTATGCAATTTCTTAGCATAAGCATCCTCTTTGTCCTTTCCTAATTTTCTTTTTCAGTAATCCCTTTTTTCCTCTCTAATTTAATTTCAGTATTGATTTTGGATTGAGTAAAACAGTGTTAGCTAAAATAAAACAATAACTAAAAGAAGTAATAACAGTATTAGTTTTTTTGTTTTTTTTTTTTTATTGTAGAAAAACTATAAGGAAAAATTTAGAGATTAATGAGTTGGATCCAAACATGCTTTATGATAGAACATTATAGCGTAATTTGATCCATGTAGCTGACCCCACTTAGTGGGATAAGGTTTGGCTGTTGTTGTTGCAAATTCGTTTATGAAAAAAGAAAAACAAGTAATAACAGTAATAGCTTGTATCGTACTATATTATTATTAATTGAAACTTAATTTGTGGTTTGATATAATTGCATGAACTGAATAGTTGAGTTAGTGCTTCCAAAAGAATCTTCTCTCTCTCTCTCTCTGCATGAAATTAATCAGAGCCATTGAAAGACCCTCAATTCATTACATAATGATAGCAAGTTATTTATGCTGCCTCTGTCATCATCACGAATATATATACTCATTTTACTCAACTAAAATTCAATTTGCAGGATGGGCTACAAGCTTGTCTGCAGGTGAATCAGATCTGAGTTTGGACTATTCCTTTTTTAAAGTTGTAATTGATCTTACTGATGCTGGTCATGGTTAGTTTCTCTTCCCCTTCATCCCCTCTCTCTTTTTGTTGTACGTTGCTCTTCTCTTTCAAAAAGTTGAACTATGTTAACTCTTAAGCATGGATCGTGCTCTTCATGCAAAGCATTTCATAACCATTAATGCCCCCTCCGACTAAATTCAAGCCATATTATGTGTTGTTTATTGATTCAATGAAATCATTGATACTTTTGGCTTGGATTTGTAGAACACATGCAAGATATCGTTGGGTTGTTGTTCAAGTACATTAAGCTTCTACAACAGTCTGGTGTTTGCAAATGGATATTTGAAGAGGTATGGATATAGGCTATGTATTATGGTTTAATATCGTAAACAATTGTTCTTTTCTTACTTGCTTTGCTTTACTTTTTACCAAAAGAGTCTATTATTATTATTATTGCTATTAATAATGATATGTAAATTACACCCAAATAATATAGTGTATAATATAATATTTATTTATTATATATTATTTCTAAAAATATATTGTATATTACCAATGGTATTTTTGGTGTTGTTAAATAGCAGCTACAGCGTAGCGAAATTTAAACAAATTGCTATTGTTTTGCCATACGCTATTTAGTGCAAAATATTGTCAAATAGAGGCTATAAGGGTGCTATAGCACTGCTGGATAGTGGAATATGATGAAACCACTATATTTTGTGATTTGCGATTGACAACACTGGGTATTTTAGTAAAGGGAAATACCATTTGCCACGAATGCTGATTTCACAGGAAACACGAATAACCACCTATGTATCGTTGTTTTTCGTTTTTGTTTTGGTCGTAGGAAATAGCATTGCTGTTTAGTAAATTTTATATGTTTTTATTTGTCTAGTCCATTGTCTTCCAAACAAGTCACAGTACAAAATGCTGCGCTGAGTGTGACTCAAGAATTTGTCTCGTAGACGTTCTCTTTGCCATGTACCTCGATTCATTTCAAATGCACCCCAATATATAATTATGGTTTATGAGTGATGAAATCGGGCCTAACTCATCCTTACAAAACCGGCTTGTAAGGTGTGGAGGGCCTCCTCTTTATAAACTCTTATCGAGAGTCTTATGTATCCAATGTGGGACTTGAGTTTTTCCCAATACACCCCCTCACACCCAGCTCTGTTGGGCTTGGTGCATGTATATAAATGGTGGGTGGCCCGATTGATAGGCTCTGATACCATGCTGAAATCGGGCCCTAACTCATCCTTACAAAACCGGCTTGTAAGGTGAGGAGTGCCTCCTCTTTATAAACTCTTATCAAGAGTCCTATGTATCCAATGTGAGACTTGGGTTTATCCCAATAATGAGATGTTTGTTTAAAATCTCGGTACTTGAATATCTTGAGTATCTTTTCTCTTCAATTATTAAGATTTCTTTTTCAATTCAAAAAAGCTCTTAAAATAATAACTTCGAAGTAATGATTATAAACATTCATAAAGATTTTTATATGGTTTGAGTGTTGAGTTGACACTACTTGAAATCACTATCTTCATTGATGCGTATAAAAAGAAACTATCTTCATTGATGATAGTGAGTTTCTTCTATTGTTCGATTACGTAGTAGGCATATAGCTCACTGTACAATCACTGAAGTACATTAAATTTGGTATCAATTTCTCTTTACTTTTCTGTTTGGCACCTGGTTTTAACGGATTCTAATGCAATTTCCCCTGTTCACGAAGCTTTCAGCGGTTTGTGAGACTAAGTTTCACTATCAGGACAAAAGTCCTCCTAGTGATTATGTCGTTAATATTGCATCAAATATGCAGGTATGCCATCTTTTTCTTTAGATCAACGACTTCTCAATAGAGATGTATGTTTACATGAAATTTTTTTGATGGAAACCATTTTCTTAATGAACCTTTGTTATTTTACAGTACTATCCTCCAAAAGATTGGTTGGCAGGATCATCCCTTCCTTCTAAGTTTAGCTCTAGTGTTATCCAAATGGTGCTAGATCAGCTTTCTCAAAACAATGTTCGGTAAGTCTACTAAAACAAAAGCTGTAAATTTATCTGCATGAAGAATGTGAAGTACCCACCGTCCTAAAAGCTCAGGGAGTTATTTCATCCATTGGAAATAAAAAAAATTGAAGTGTTAGTAGAGGTTCATAATATATTTATATCAAAAATATATTGCACAAGACTATTGCTTCATGTGGTTTTCAAGACTTTGATTGTAACCTACCTGTACACAGTACACACATGCTCACAAATTTCATTTGATGGAATCTTGTCTTCGATTACAATAAGGCTAACACATTTTTTTCTCCGAATTCACTCAAATGTTGGAAAGATAAGTAAATAATGTGTTTATTTGGTGAAGAAATAAAAATTTAATAATCAATTGCTGAATGCGTATTGATCTTTAAGGTTGATCCATTTTGCAAATATTGAGTTCCAGGGAGCATTATTGAACTTGGTTGTGTTAGAAGATATAAAAAATGCTGATGTAATAGACTAATTTATGGAATTGAAAAATTGAATATACAATGTTCTTAGTTTTCAATGTAAAGATTCGTTATCATTGTGGTAGTATGCTTTTGATGGTTGCAGATTGTGCATATCATATGTGCGACACCTCTCATTTGCAAGCTGCTAAATCCTGGCTGCACTTCTTGAATTCATTGAGAAATTTATCTTGTATGCGTCGTATTAGAAACCTATCCACTAGTACCTGGAGTTCGAATTTCAGCTTCATTATCTAGTGTTTAAGCTATCTGCAAAAAGATAATTTTTATCATATTTTTTTGTTATTCTGAAAAAAGTGGGAGTTTGAGCCTTTGACTTTGTCTTGATTAAAATTAAGCCTACCGATTCTGTTATGCAGAATCTTTTGGGAATCAAAAAGTTTTGAAGGACATACTGATAAGGTGGAGCCATGGTATGGAACTGCATATTCCATTGAAAAGATTACTGCCTCGACGATCGAGGTCTGTGTTTTTTGGGAAAATTGTTGAATTTTGGACTGGATTATTAATTTGAACCGTTTTCTTTTTGCACTTTGGAGTTAGTTATGACCACTTGTATTGTGAAATTTCCTGGAAAGAGGAACTTAATGGTCCTATGTATGTTTGTATTTGCAGGGGTGGGTGCTTTCTGCTCCTGATGAAAATATGCATCTTCCAGCTCCAAACAAATTCATTCCAACTGACTTGTCACTTAAAGTTGTGCCAGAGAAAGTATTGCATATTTTCCACTTTTATGTAGTTATCTATAATTTTCTCCATGGTGTTATCTGGGCTAATTTATTGATACTCTGAAGCAGGTGAAATTTCCAGTTTTGTTAAGCAGGTCATCTTATTCAGCATTATGGTACAAGCCAGATACATTGTTTTCCACACCGAAGGCTTACGTTAAGATTAATTTCAATTGCCCACATGCTGGAAACTCTCCCGAGGCTGAAATTTTGACACATATATTCACTCAGTTATTGATGGATTACTTGAACGATAATGGTAGGTTGTAGTTTTAAGCTTACTTTGCTTTATTCAAAGTGATCGCTAAATTCAGGTTGAAGACGTACTTACTGTATTTCATTTTCAGCTTATTACGCTCAAGTTGCTGGTTTGCATTATAACATAAGTCACACAGATGCCGGTTTCCAGGTATTTGGGTTTAGTATAATTTAGTTTAATCTACATTTTTACAATTGATTTAGACAGCAGACATCATTTAGAACTTCCCTGTAGAGTTATTGATTCATAGATTTCTGGTTTAACCCATCTTTTCAAAACCAGCTTGTAAGGAAATGATTACCCAAGCTTTCTAAACTCTAGGCCATATCCCTAGCCAGTGTGGGACTTGAGTTCAACTCCAATAAATACACCCACTCACTCCCAGGGCTATTGGGCCTTGTTTGTGGATAACGTGGGTGGCCCAACAATGGATTTAAGATATGCTCTTTTAGATTTTGTGCCAGGGCCGGCCCTACACTAAATGAGGCCTAAAGCGAATTTTAAAGTGAGACCTTTCTACTTAATTTTTTGTATTAAATATAATTTTTTATTTAAAACTTATTTTTCTAGTTGATATTTATATATTTCAAAATAGAAACAACCAAAATCATTTGTTAAATCAATTAGCAATTAAATTAAACAAATGATTTTGGTTGAATCAAATGATTTGTTAAATCAAATGTATTTAGTACACAAACGGCAAACCGTAGAGGAACAAAGAAAGATTACAATTGTTTGAACTTTGAATTGCAGAATTTTAGTATACAAAGATTCAGTTTTAGATAATAGAGTTCCTTGAATGATTTCAATGTCCAGAGTTTTTGTCTCATTTTTCTAATTTTATTTATCACTAAAAACCATTAATGAGGATTCTGAAAAAACCAAAAGCCTAAGAGAGATGGAAACTTGGGAGTTGTTTAGACTTGTCCATTAATTGTTTCCGTCCATTGAGTTTTCTGTAGACCTTTATTTAATGTGAGATTTTTATTTAAAGAGGTCTTTGTTTATTGCTGAGGCCTTTTCTTTTCTCATTGAGGCTCTTTTTACAAAGAGACTATTGGACCTATAAAACATATAGAAGGCCGTTTTTTTCTTCCTATAAGTAAATTTTTTTTTGGGGGTCTAAAGCCCTTGCTTGGGCCTTAGGCCGGCCCTGTTTTGTGCGTTACTCATCTTTATATAACTGGCTTATAAAACGGAGATTGCCTAAATATTATTAACTCTATTTAGGCCAATCTCTAGTTAATGTGAGACTAAATAATACTGATAATCATGAATTTAAAAGCAAAATAGCCTCTGGTTAAATCTATTATTTTATCAAGGAGGGATGATGGATTCCTCCACTCATTATAATGAACTTGAGTTTTATTTATGTATCTGAATAAAACATTCTACCAGTTGCTATTTTTTCAGCTGCTATGCATGATAAATTTCGTATAGCAATATAAATGAAAATAGAAAACAGACGAAGTCTCTGTTCATGTGTCTTTGAAGAGATTGTATTCATTGAGAATTGTCATCTTTTTTCAGGTGAACCTCCTTGGTTATAATCACAAGTTAAGGGTTCTACTTGAAACTATATTTGAAGAGATTGCAACATTCAGAGTGAAAACGGACAGGTTCTCAGTTATCAAGGTACTGCTCAAGGCTCTTATCACATGATATTTAGTTAATTCTTCGTTGCCCTTTTAGTCCTTGGCTCATGGAGTTTCAAATATAAATTATTGCATAATTGTCCCTACTCCTTCACATTTTACTCATCCTTTAGGCCACCTGGCTTGTCTTCCTTTATTATCTATCAAATAAATTTACACCACTCAACATCAAGTATTCTGACATATAAAAATTCAACCCTCTGAAAATGTAAGTTTCTTCAGAAACCTTTCTATTGGTTCCAAATGTAACTGTTTATCAAATTACCCAACCAAGGTGCAGGGTGTGAAAGCACTAATTGCGACAAGCCATGCTTATCAGTCAACTTTTTAGTTTAAAAACTGACCTCGTAGTCATTTATTCACATATAATGACACGTGCAATCTGCTGGTTGCTAATTTTAATTCTTTGTCGTAAGATAACAATCCCTGCAAATATAGCTGATTCATTTTTAAACCAATTAATGTATAAAACCATCACGGTAAAGTTCTACCACATATCTTGAAATGAAGTATCTAATTAGATATATATTTAAAGTAAACTCACTATTTTTCTATTTTTAATTGTCTCTGAACCCAACATACTGCGAGATCATTTCTTGTAAAATTTAAGAATATAAACCTGTTTAAACAAGATTACAAATTAATTCGGTCTAATAAATAAAACAAAACTAATTTCAAAATATGGTGCAATTCACTATCATACAATTTATCCTAGCCTATATAAATCCATTAAATTGACAGATACTTATTTAGTTGTATTTTTATGAAAGAATAAAATCAATCCTGTACTTATGTTGCTAACGAAAGAATAAGAGCTCATGATCAATATTTGATTTATGATTTATCCATTTCAGTATATTTTAAAATAGAAAGTTGTCTTGATCAATATTTAGTTCATTCAAATCTATTTATTTGCTTTTTATACCTCTTTATCAGGAGATGGTGACAAAGGAATACCAGAATTTCAAGTACCAACAACCCTATCAGCAGGCTATGTACTATTGCTCTTTGATACTACAAGATCAAACCTGGCCTTGGGTAGAACAGCTAGAAGTACTTCCTGGTCTTCAAGCTGAAGATCTTGCTAAATTTGTGCCAGTAATGCTGTCAAGGACCTTTTTAGAGTGCTATATAGCAGGTTTTTGGGCCTCTCTCTCTCTCTCTCTCTCTATATATATATATATATATATATATATATATAGTTGGCTAGTTACTTTTATTTGAGTT
>Ga0315913_1004141_pt1 | contig 17535 bp, 11 predicted proteins | sample MpolsnodulesMG_FD_207736 | JGI IMG/M metagenome (GOLD analysis project Ga0315913, IMG submission 207736) | Medicago polymorpha root nodule microbial communities from Los Angeles, California, United States - small nodules | ecosystem: Host-associated > Plants > Roots > Nodule | place: USA... | reverse complement strand
TCACCCAATCGTCCAATCGTGTCTTTCCCATCCAACAACAAATACTGGTGGAAAATTTAGTTTTTAAATTGAAGAAGGTAAGTTAATTTAGTATCTCCACTAAAACATATCTTCAGAAAACATGAATTGAAATCAATAAAAGACGTGCATATTATATTGCCTTGAAAACTCTCTTGTTGCATCAAGACAAATACAAAATCTTTAAAATTATGATACTAAATTCATAAAATATGACTAAAACGAACACTCAATTAATATGTTTGGAACATATAAGTTACTTACCAACCCAAACACCAGTTAAACCTTCCATCCTAGAAGCCTGAATTAAAAATGTTGAAGACAGAACACGAATCACAACTTCCTCAAGTTTCCTCATATACCAATGAAGATCCATCTTATGTTTTCGGAGATTGATAATTGGATACAAAACTAACTACAAAACCAAAACACCTTTACAATTTATTACAAAATTCCAAACAAAAAAAAAATAAAACAACAACAGATTGAAGAAACAAAGATGAAAACAAAGAAATTAACCTGGCCAGGACCATGATACGTAACTTCTCCGCCACGTTCAGTACGATGAATATGAAAGGGTGGATTTTTAATGTCGAAATTGAGGTTGTCGTTGGAACTAGCAGTACCCAATGTAAATACAGAAGGGTGTTGCAAAACAATAAGAGTGTCGTTGCAATCTCCTTCATTTTGAATCTGTGATTTCTTTTGTTTGACAATGTCTTTTTGTAAAGACCATGCCACTTCGTAAGGGATCAATTGTTGATGGAAATCTATGAGCTCACAACTTCGTAAACATTTCAACGTTTTGATTCTTGTTCTTGAATGTGAATTGGAGTGGTGGCGGAGTGATCGAGGTCGAGGTTGGGTGAAAATGAAACAACACTCTCCCAATAAAATCATGCTTGTGTTTCAACTCTGCTTTTTTTTTGTTTTCTCCTTCAATAAATTGTATTTGCCAACAAAGAATTATTGGAGATGAAAACAATAAATTAATAAGTGAACCCAAGACTCATTCTCTCACAATGATTTCAAAATTGATCCGGTCATCGACCCAACAAGTAATTTTTTTTTTGACAAAAATAAATTATATTCATTCTTCAAATTGATAGAGTCTATGGATACAATGCAAATTGCTAAAAATAGAAAGGATGAATTGTGAACAAACTCACAACATTCATGTTAATAACATAAAACGACAAAGTACAAAAGCCTACACATATGACTATATTCAAGTCTCCGGAATACCCATGTATCCGAATCTGCAACTTGACGACGCCAAAGTCATTGATTGGATCTGCACTCGATCTAAGCTGACCTGACAATCTGAACCGAACAAATACCAGAACAAAACAAGAAAGACAAACAACGCTGCACAAAGACGACGAACAACACAACGTCGCACTAACCCGACCCAACAAGTAATTAGTCATTGATTTAATCGCATGAAATAACTGGATTAAATCAAATAATTTGGTCGTATAATTTTTATTTTTTTACAAAATTTGGTCGTATAACTTTTTTTTTGTCAGGTAGCGTAGTGGCTAGAATTCACCTTTTTTAAGGTGAATAAGTGAGGTGTCCGACGTTCGAACCCCGACCCCCACATATAACAATGCATGTCCCTGCCAACTGAGTTATGCTCACGGGGACTGATCGTATAACTTAATCTCTATAAAATAACTTATTTTTGCAAGTTCGTATTTCGAATCCATCCATCATAAAATATTATCTAAAACAAAACTCATAAATTAGTTACAATTTACAATATATTTTGTCTCTACAAAAATCATGCATATTTAAATAAAGGTTTATTAAATCACCCGGTCCCTTAACTTAATTGATTGTCTCAATTTGACCACCTAACTATAATTTGTACCAATTTGGTCCCTTATGTTTTGCTCTGTTACTAGTTTTAGTCCTTTCTGTTAGTTTCTCTAAAAAAAACGTTAACTTATGTACCAATTTGGTCCCCTATGTTTTGCTCCGTTACTAGTTTTAGTCCTTTCTGTTAATGCTCTTTTGAGAGAAACTAACACATAGGACTAAAACTAGTAACCGAGCAAAACATAGGAGACCAAATTAGTACAAATTATAGTTAGGGGACCAAATTGAGACAATCAATTAAGTTAAGGGACCGGATGATTGAATAAGCCTTAAATAAATATTCTCAAATATGTAGTTTTTTTTAGGGATACAAATATTTAGTTGTAACCAAGTAAAGTATTTATAAAAATACTTTGTATTATATGCATTTATTTAAGAATTTTTCTTTTTGAGGGATTTATTTAAGAATTTTTGTACATTATAAAATGGGGTAAATATGTTTTTGGTCCCTGTAAATATACTAACTATTTTAGTCACTCTAAAATTTTCCTTCAACTTTTAGTCCTCCAAAAAATTTTCATCTTTACTTTTGGTCCCTCTTTTAAAGTAAACTCATATGTAGAATTCATATTTTTGAATAAAAATTTGCAGAAAAATTCATAATATTATAAGAATCTCTCCCAAAAAAATTTAGAATTTTTTAATAAAACATAAATTTAATATGAATTTTTATATTTTTGGTGGTTAAAAATTCATATTAAATTTATGTTTTGTTAAAAAATTCTAATTTTTTTTGCGAAATATTTTTACAATATTCTACACATTTATGCACAGTTTCATTAAAAAAAATATACTAAAATTAACTTTAAAATAGGGACCAAAAGTAGTGATTGAAAATTTTATAGGGACTAAAAATTGAAGGAAAATTTTAGAGGGACTAAAACGAAAAGTTGGTATATTTATAGGGACCAAAAACATATTTAACGCTTATAAAATATTAGAGTTTATAATTATATGTAGAGAGAGATTGTTTTTTGTTTTGCACTTGTGTTTGTTTATGCGGTTGGGAGAATCGATCTTGATTGAATTGATTATATAAAATTGATTTTGGTTAAAAGTAATTCAGACTAAAAATGGTTTGTATTTAGATACATTCATGTAAAGTGAGTTGAACTTCATGTAGCTTCGATTTTGGAGGCACACAATCAGTCCTATTCAACTGCAACCAAACATGTCATAATCTATTTTATACCTCCATAATCAATTATGGTCCCTCTAAAAGTGGAACCAAACATACATTAAATTTCAGGTCATTCTTTTTACGAAAAATAACGAGGATAGGCGGTGTTTTGCTCTTAATTCAAAACTTACTTTTAATAAAGCATCATGTTTACAAAATGAACAAACGCTAGAGTAGTGTAGTCAGCTTCTCTTTTACATGTAGGTGTAGGTTGCAAGTTCTACTATCACTTATTTACTAAACTTATCCTAGTCACATCGATTTGCGTCGGTTCTATTATTGGACGGTCTAATAGGTGACTCAAATCGATCACCCATCGGTTCACGGTCTCATCAACTGGTCTGAATTTTAAAACACTTCTCAAAATTGTTTCGCAATGCATAATACAAGTGCAGATACGATACAAATACAATGATACACATTTTTTTTTAATTTTTTTTTATGATACAGTAACATACATTAACAAACTTTTTATAATAAAACGTATATGCATTTAAAACACTTCAAAGGAATATGCATGATCTTTTTGTTTTGTTTTGAAAAGACCGAAAACATAATATATTAAAAACAAACAATCACGAACAAGGGAGTGTTAAAATTGAAAAAGTTACAAAGTTCTCAAATACCAAAAACAACACCATAAACAATGATGTCTCCAAATCAAGAAAAAATAATTGAAAATCAAATTACAGATAAAACTCCTAAGCATCTGAGTGGTTGAATACTCTATTAGTAGAAATCATATGAATAATCTTTAGTTTTCTACTTATCAAACCAAAAGTTTTACCATATTCAAAGATGTATGAGTTAAGCAATCCAAATTACCAAACACTAGAGAGTTATGTTGCTTCCAAATGCATGCCATCCAAATTGCGTGAATGCATTCCTTCACTTTCTGTCCATGGACGGTGAAGACAGCTTGCAAAAAACTAAAGAAAACTAAGCCTCGCATGCTTCTAACTTTAGAGGAGCCGAATCCTTCTCACTCACTCTTTGATTTTGTGCCTCATCCATAAGATTAAATAGATGATTTGGAATAGTGCAACAAAGATAGCATGAGAGAAGAATATAGGATGCGATCCAAATTCATATACCTCTTCAACCAATTATACCTTTTGTAATAAAAAGTGAATAGCATAATCTCACGTATACGAGAAGTGTTATAAACACTTACCATTAAGAATAGCGCAACAAAGATAGCATGAGAGAAGAATATATGAGGTGATCCAAATCCATATACCTCTTCAACCAATTATACCTTTTGTAATGAAAAATGAATAGCATAATCTCACATATATGAGGAGTGTTATGAACACTCTCTTTTTAACATTCGCTTTAACACTCACTCTCTTATTGAGTGAAATCCATTTCTAAACTTGTGGTATAGCTTATACTTAATTATCAAAATATATTTAATTGAAGTATAATATAATTTAATATTTTTGACCAATTAATTTAAGTTGAACATACAACAAAACTCCTCAGGTTATTTTTCAATAGTATGAATTTGAACAGGTGCTGGTGCAAGCGTGTGATTAGGCAGCACACGAACAACATAAGATGGCAACTACCTCAGTAGGAGGATATGTCAAATGCAATATACCGTAGATGCATCGTCGAAAAGTTGGAATGGGACGAGCTTGCTGAGTGCAATAGGGCAGTTCATGGGAGGAGCATTAACTGATCTTTGCAGTTTTGTTATGACAAAATCAGAAGTTGAAAATTGGGGACTGGCGTGCACTTGAATGGCTGGCTGGCCTCATCAGAGCAACAATATGAAATACTCCCTCCGTTTTTAAATATAAGCAAATTTTACTTTTTAGGTTCATTCAATTAATGATGAATGTAGTCATGGACTACATTCATCATTAATTGAATGAACCTAAAAAGTGAAATTTGCTTATATTTTGGAATGGAGGGAGTATTGAAAATGGATTGTAAATTGTTGTTGATGATGTCAACAAAGACAACTTAAATTGTTGATCATTAACTGTATTCACGAATCACAACACTAACTATATGATATGACATAAAGTTTTAATTATGCTATTTTAGTACAAATTATGTTTTTTTCCATTTTCAATGTCCCCCACCACAATAATTATAAAAAAAAACATAAATAATTAATATCAAAACATAAAATGCTTGTTTCAAGTAATTAAAACCATAGAAATGCACTACAATTAAGTAAATTACATTCCATCGTAGTAAAAAAGAATGACTAAATGTTAGATACGCATAAACCTTTACATTTTAGCTAAAAGCTCTCTCAATTCTGCTGTAGAAGGGACTGACTCAGCAGGGTAAATCTTGGCGACCAGTTGGACAAAACTGTCATACTTATCCACAAAATCTTTCTGCCATAGTTTGGGGAAACGAAAATCAGAGTTTGAATATGTACCAATCAAGCTATTTGAGGTATTATTGTTTCCTACTTCAACTACAACTTTAGGAATACTTAGAACTTATCCTTGACTATTAAATTAGAATTAGATAAAGCCATCTAAGTCTGAGCATCGTTAATTTTTTTCAGGGAATAAAAAAACCATTCTCTGCATATCATATTTTCTTAAGTCTCAACATACCTTGCATTTATCCCACAAGGAAGGTAACAGTTCTTCTGAAGTCAAATTCTTCTGCAATTTCTTATACATTGCATTTATGGACTTGTCCATCTATTTATGCAAAAACAAAGACAAGTCACAAATTATGCCACTTGCAAAAGGGTAATAGAAAAAGATAGACTTACCCCACACAAACTGGCTTTTAGCATTTTCCGAAAATCCACTTTTGACAGCCCAAGCTGGAAAGGAATCTGAAATTGATGTATAACACAATAAATTGTTAAGGTAGAAAGTGAAATATCTGGGATGTAGATGTCAAGTTTGGCTATTTAGTACACATGAAAATAAACAAAAATGACAACTATGAGGTGCAAACATAAAATCCTTTAAGCCATATAATGGCGAGTACCAACTCTGATGGTAATTTTTGAAAAAGAAAAAGAAAGAAAATAAAAGACGTTATAAATGTCAGGTCAATTAGAAGATGAAGATCATAGCAAAGTCAAGAAGAGAAAATTTTGGAGATTTAGATTAAGGAAAATGAGAAATGTTTGAGTGATTTGCACTCTGTTGATCCTCTTTCTACACTATTAACAATAAAAGGGCAACCCGGTGCACTTAAAGCTCTCGCATACGCAATGTCCGGGAAGGGGTCCCACCATTTGGTGTATTGTACGCAGTCTTACCCTGTTTTTACACAAGAGGCTGTTTCCAGGACTTGAACCCGTGACCTTTCAGTTACATGACAACAACTTTACCAGTTGCGCCAAGGTTACCCCTCATTTCTACACTATTAACAATGAAAATATAATTTTTAAATTTACAAGGAAATTAATGATATTGCTACTACCTAAGTACATGAAGATATTACCTAGGTACATGGCTAACTACATGAATATCTTGCTACAAATCCAATTACTGACATTAATTCCGACACAACTGAATAACACATGTAAATTATTGGAAAAAGGACTGTACTAAAGTGGAAAAAGTAATAATAGAATGAAAAGATGGCTCAAAAGTAAGGTCCGAGCATTAGAAGTGCATGAAGCAGGTTAGAATTTGGGTGGGACTTAACTCAATCACGTGAATCAGGAATTAATCTGCCTTCTTAATTGTTGATTATTCTCTATTTATTATAGTTGATTTAGTTTCCTTTTTTGCTTTCCTGAGATATTCTCTCTTGTATATAAGCTTGCATACATCATTGTAAATTATTCAAGTCATTAATTCTAAATTATTCAAGTTGGTACCAGAGCTCTCTGGTTAGGTACCTTCCGCTGTTTTGAATTAGGGTTTCAGCCGCCGCGAGCGGTGACCCACTGTTGTTTTTAAACGCAGTCAGAGTGACTGCTATGGGAACCACCACTGGTGATACGGCCATACCACCGTGATCGGGACCCTCCGATCTGCCCTTGTCCGAAGTTTCTCTGTCACCGGGTTTCACACGCGCCGCCTCTGTCAGCTCACCCAACCGGTGCGTGTGTGTCACACACTGCCCTCTGAACGCCTGTTTGCGGCGGTGTTTGTTCCAGTAGATTCGTATTTTGTTTCTGGTTCTGTTGGGACACCTTCCAGTTTTTTGGGTCTAACGTTTGAGGTGCGTTTCGGTGATTTTTCGCTTCAGCTGTCTGTTCTTGAGGTTCTTTACCCGTTGCTGCAACTGTTGACCCGTTGAGAAGGTCTTTTGAGGTGTCCTTGTTGTTGGGTTCCTTTTTTGGTGAATTATTGTTGTGTTTTGCATCCATTGTGCATATCTGCACATTTATCACTATTGTTTACAGTTTGCTTATTCCCTTGTCTGTATTTGATGGCTTCCCAAAAGGTTTCAACTTCGGTTACATTGGCTCATTTCAGTAATTCTACGGTTTGCTTATCTCACTCTTTGGGATCATGGATTTTAGATTCGGGTGCTTCTGATCATCTAGTTGGTAATCCGTCTCTTATTTATAATTTGTCACCTCCTAAAATACCTCACAACATTACCCTTGCTAATGGTTCTAAGGCACAAGTTACCGGTATTGGTCAAGCGTCACCCCTGCCATCTCTACCTTTGGATTATGTGTTATTTGTGCCTGGCTGCCCCTTCAATTTGATTTCAATCAGTAAGCTTACTAGTTCTCTCGATTGTTCCATAACGTTTACTTCTGGTTCTCTCTTTATAAAAGACCAAAGTACAGGAAATAAAATTGGAGCAGGCTCTGAACGACAAGGTCTCTATTACCTTGAACCACCTTCACCAACTGTATGCAATGTTTCTGCATCTCCAGATATCATTCATCATCGTCCGGGTCATCCAAGTTTAGATAAGTTGAAAGTGTTGGTTCCACAACTTTCACATTTAAAGTCACTTGATTGTGAGTCGTGTCAGCTTGGCAAACATGTTCGGACATCTTTTCACAATAGTGTCAATAAAAGATCCATGCATGCCTTCGATATTGTGCATTCTGATATTTGGGGTCCTAGCCGCGTTCCCTCTAATTTAGGATACAGGTATTATGTTACATTTATCGATGATTTCTTGCGATGTACTTTGATAACCTTATTGAAGGATCGTTCAGAATTGTTTGGTGCATTTAAGACTTTTTGTTTAGAGATAAAGATTCAATTTGGGAAAACAATCAAAGTTTTGAGAAGTGACAATGCCAAAGAATACTTTTCTGCACAATTCAACTCCTTTTTGATTTCTCATGGTATCACACATCAGTCTAGTTGTCCGCACACACTGCAACTAAATTGTGTAGCTGAGCGGAAACATCGTCATCTAGTTGATACAGCTCGAACTCGAACCTTATTGATCAATGCTCATGCACCTTTAAAATTTTGAGGTGATGCGGTTCTGACAGCCTGTTATTTGATCAACCGCATGCCATCATCAGTTTTGGATAATGAGATTCCACATTCTCTCTTGTTTCCTAAGGACCCCTTGTATTCTGTCCCACTTTGGGTTTTTGGCTCTACTTGTTTTGTTCATGATCTTTCTCCTGGTTGTGATAAGTTGTCTCCACGAGCTGTCAAGTGTGTGTTTTTGGGGTACTCCAGAGTTCAAAAAGGGTATCGCTGTTATTGTCCATCTACACATCGTTTTTATGTCTCTGCAGATGTTACTTTCTTTGTGGATACACCTTTCTTTGCCACACCAACTACAACAGAATCTGCTTCTCAAGTGCTTCCGATTCCTCTATTTGAACCGTTTGTTCCTACTCAGAGACCTCCACAGTCACATAGTCGTCCTGAGTTTCGTCGCTATGGAGCTACTTATGAACGTCGACATGTCACAGTTCCAGAAAGTGCTCCTATAGATTTTGACAATATTGTTCAAGAGACCACCCCTACTATTGTTCAAGAGACTACCCCTACCATTTCTGATGATTCAGGTTCTATTCCTTTCTCCCATTGTTGACCCACCTGATCCTTCAGTTGACTTACTTATTGCTCTTTGTAAAGGTAACCGGTCTACTTCTAATCCTCATCCTATTTATAATTTCTTGAGTTATCATCGTCTGTCTCCATTGCATCATGCTTTTGTGTCTGCTGTATCAACTATCTCTATTCCTAAGACCGTCAAGGAAGCATTATCTCATCCAGGATGGAGACAAGCAATGATTGATGAAATGAATGCCTTGGAGTCTAGTAGTACATGGAAGCTTGTTCCACTTCCTCATGGAAAATCTAAAGTTGGTTGTCGATGGGTCTTTGCTATTAAAGTAGGCCCTGATGGACAGGTGGATCGTTTGAAAGCCCGATTAGTAGCAAAAGGATACACTCAAATTTATGGGCTTGACTACAGTCATACTTTTTCTCCAGTTGCAAAAATGGCCTCTGTTCGTTTTTTCTTGTCAATGGCTGCTATGAACCATTGGCCTTTGTATCAACTTGATATTAAAAATGCTTTCTTGCATGGTGACTCAGAAGAGGAGATTTATATGGAGCAACCACCTGGCTTTATTGCTCAGGGGGAGTATGGCCTTGTTTGCAAGTTACAAAAATCATTGTATGGTCTAAAACAATCACCTCGAGCTTGGTTTGGAAAATTCAGCAAGGTTATTCAACAGTTTGGCATGATTCGTAGTGAAACAGATCATTCTGTATTCTTTAAACGTTCATCTTTGAACCAAGTCATTTATCTTGTAGTATATGTAGATGACATTGTTATTACTGGTAATGATCAGGAAGGTATTAAAGACCTAAAGCAGCATTTATTCAGCAACTTCCAAACAAAAGATTTAGGTCGATTGCGTTATTTTCTTGGGATTGAAGTAGCTCAGTCCCAAGAAGGCATTGCTATTTCTCAGAGAAAATACGTTCTTGATATTTTGGAAGAGACAGGGATGCTTGATTGTAAACCAGTTGATACTCCTATGGACCCCAATGTGAAGCTTTTACAGAATCAAGCAGATTTGTATCCTGACCAGGCAGATACAGAAGGTTAGTTGGGAAGCTGAATTATCTTGCTATGACTAGACCAGATATTTCGTTTGCTGTTAGTGTTGTGAGTCAATTTTTGAACTCACCTTGTGATAGCCATTGGAATGCCGTGGTTCGGATCTTGAGGTATATTAAAGGGTCACCTGGAAAAGGACTTGTTTATTCAGACAGAGGACATACCAATATTGTTGGATATTCAGATGCAGATTGGGCAGGTGATGTGAATGATAGAAGATCTACTTCAGGTTATTGTGTTCTAATGGGAGGAAACTTAATTTCATGGAAAAGTAAAAAGCAAACTGTTGTTGCAAGATCAAGTACTGAGGCGGAGTATCGTGCTATGGCACATGCTACTTGTGAACTTTTATGGCTGAAGCACTTGTTGGAAGAGTTGAAATTTTGTGAACTAGGTCCTATGGAACTTAAGTGTGATAATCAGTCGGCATTGTATCTTTCGTCAAATCCAGTTTTTCATGAGAGGACAAAACACATAGAAGTTGATTGTCACTTTATCAGAGAGAAGATACTTTTTGGCATCATTAAAACCTCTTCAGTGAGCTCCAATGATCAGCTAGCCGATATCTTTACCAAACCACTATGGGGACCTCAGATTGATTATATATGTAACAAGCTGGATGCATATGATATATATGGTCCAGCTTGAGAGGGAGTGTTGATTATTCTCTATTTATTATAGTTGATTTAGTTTCCTTTTTTGCTTTCCTGAGAGATTCTCTCTTGTATATAAGCTTGCACACATCATTGTAAATTATTCAAGTCATTAATTCTAAATTATTCAAGTGTTATTATGTGTTGAAACAGTTAAAAAGTGGAAATAATTTGACATGAATGAAGAAATAAATACTTTACTATTGTATCTTGTTTAGGCAACATGACTAGCTTGAGGAAACTTCTGCTTAGCGGAAACCCATTGCGGACTCTTAGAAGGTACAGTAAGTAGTTTGGTCCTTTATGCTGTCAATATTAGTATTTATATGTTTTTGACTTGTGTCTTTTCTCATCAGCTCATTAGTCACTGGACCTACACCAGCATTACTAAGATTTCTCCGGAGTAGACTTTCTCAAGGTGAAGGTATGTTACAGTCTTAGCAACATTAGCATCATACACACAACTTAAGTTTGAGCCCTTTTACTTAGTCTAGATATTTTTTTGCAGATTCTGAAGCTGCAACAACTTCAAAAAAGGACATAATTGCAATGGCTACCCGATTATCTATCTCTTCAAAGGTATTGCATCTTTTGAAAAGAAAATCATACATTCCATAGATTGCATAGTTTTCTTGTTGATCATAACTGTTCATATCATGTGTGAGTGTGTTAGCATTTGGTAGAACACCAGTATTGAATGAAAACGGGAATTTTATTAAATTGCAATCACAAATTGTTCAAGAACAAATTCAAGAGCCGAGATTCCCATAGAGAGTAACTCTCTGCTCTAAGACTGGCATGCGATGCGTTTCACACACAACTCTTACTTTCCTACACTACAACATAAAAATAGATAATGTTGATTGTGATCGTAATTAGTATGTGTTCCTTCTTCCTGTTATTATACAAGATATAATTAGATAATATTGATTATAACCTTAAATGGCTTAGGTTGATTGATTTGATCTCAGAGTTCAGGGATCTTGATGCTATTTTTCTTGTATATATGTACGATCCCTCGTGAATATAGGGGGAATAATTTAGATCCAATCAAGTTGGTACCAAAGCTTTCTGATTCAACCATCTTTCAGTTTGTTTATTGTTTTAGCTGCTGTCATCACCAGCTCACTATCTATAGTTGTTTGGTGTCCAATGTATAACTTCCGAAAAACTGAAGGTCCCGCCAAAAAAGTAAAGGCACGGTGGGGGAAGGTGGAAAATGAATTATAAACATGGTTTTTGAAAATTTGTTGCGAGAGGACAGTTGGTTCACTGGGTAGATACAGTTCTTAAGGTTTCCTATGATGGACTCTAGGTACCATGTTGAATAAGAGAGTCTAGAGGCATTGAGTGCTGAAACCATGTATTTCTACAGAAACTAAAGGGCAGCAAATGCACGAGGCTCCCACGAAGTGGGATCTGAGTAGGTTAGATGTATGCAACTTTACCCCTTGCAAGTGGAGAGGTTTTTCCAAGATTTCACATGGCTAGCAACCTTACCATTGCGCCATGGCTCACCCTTAACTCAGTGCTCATTAATTCATTATTGACTGAAGAACAAAATCAAGTTGATTAAGAATAATTTTTTGATGAATATAACAAATATTGAGTATCTATTTTGTATTAGCCATGGTGTTAGCATCTAAATTGATTATAGTGAGGACGACAGTGGATTCAGAAATGATATAATCACATGATAAACTATCTAGCGAATACTGCGATTTCCTATACTTTTGATAAACTTGGAGTTCAAAATTGAATGAATTGAAGCAGAAAATTCTGTTCTATATTGTGTCTGTCTTTCTGATTCTATTAATTTAACCTTTCCTTGCTAATTGCAGTTCTATTTCTAATTGTGTTCAGGAACTTTCTATGGGAGGGTTAGGGTTGAGTGCTATTCCATCTGAAGTATGGGAATCTGAGGAGGTCATAAAACTTGATCTTTCCAAAAACTCAATCCAGGAGTTGCCGGTTGAACTTTCTTCCTGTGTTTCCCTCCAGGTTAAACATTCTCTTCCGGTTTTAATTCCTGAAAGGTGCTTTACAAGTTGATTTGGTTATCTTCTGGTACTGACAGGCACTGTCATCATCTTAATATGAGTTCCCCACTAACAAGAATCTGTATGTTTGTTGACCAGTAATTATATAAGTCGTTATGGTCACTTGAAATTTTGAACATTTAAACACTGCAGTAAGGCTGAAAAAAATATGGGCACACCTTTGTAAAAATTGAGGGCCCTGTAGATTGGTTCAAAATAAAATTTTGAAGTTTAACTAATAATGGTTCCAATTGCTTGTGACAAAGTAATCCTTCACCTGCCATCTGTGAAGGAACACAGATGACAGACCTTTAAAAAAGAGAGGCTTATGAATTGCATTGCTGAAAAATAACCACAAGCACAATAAGTGACATGATTTTGTAGGCTACTTTTTGGTAATTAATTTTACTTACCTCGTACTTGGAAAGCCCAAACTGCATTAATTTGGCCATATGTATTCATGTGAATTGATTGCATAAATTTTCAACCATTTTCTCTTTCTGGTTTCATATTTCTGAGTTTTAGTATAAGCACATTTTTCTTTGTAAGTTCTATATGCACTGGTTTTTTTGCGTACACTGATATTTTAAACAAAAAAAAATGGTGAAAACCCTTAAATTTCCCCTAAATTTGAAGAAGGAAGATGTGCTTTCTTAATCATTTTCAGATTTTTATATGTAAAGTAAAATATTTCTTATATGGTAAACCGTTCTTTCTCTGTTGAGTAATTATCTCATTAAATGTCATGCTTGAAACATTTCACTTATCTACTTTCAACCTTTAAATTAAAGTAATTTATTGAATGATTAAGGTTTAAGGTCGGAAGAGCACTTAAAACTGACCTTCTGAGTTCTGTTCATCTTAAACTTTTCTATTAATTCATTTGTATATTTTACACTTTCCAGACATTGATTTTATCGAAGAATCAAATTAAAGACTGGCCAGGTTCAGTTCTTAAATCACTTTCGAGTCTTTCATGTTTGAAGCTGGACTACAATCCCCTTAGACAGGTAATGATTATTTATTTGGGAATTTCTCTCTGATCTTTTGCTTGTAAAATGAATTATGTCATCGGCATGTAAAAGAATCATTGCAGACCATAGCACTTTAAAAATAATAACTACTATGGTTTTTCCAATTGTAAAATCCATATAATTAATTCTTCTTTTTTCTTGATGAAGGCCATTGCTTTTAGTATAGCTTAAAGCTTTAAAAAGTTATATTTAGATAATTCAAACAAAATCGACAGTGCATGTTTAATTCCTTTATCGATGTATCAGTCTTTCTTTTTTTGTACTCTACTCCATTGTTATCGATAATGTGTCTTAACTCTCATCCTCCTCCCCAGAGAAAGTAAAAAATAAGAGAAATTGAAAGGTAATCTATGCCTAAAATGTTGGTAAGTATTAGAACTTCGTAAAACTTCATTAGGATAGTTGTCCTATAAAAGCCATGCTCTCGGCTTTATATGATGAAACATTTCAAAACATCTCTTTACTCTTGGTATATACCTGAAATTATTATGCAGAAATTCTAATGGTATTATGGTGATATAAAATATGTATTGATTTGCTTTATTTTCTGTTATAAAGTGAAACCAAAAGTGTGGTATAACAGTATTACTGAACTTATCTGTCACTTCAACAACAGATACCTTCAAATGGTTTAGAAGCGGTGCCTAAGCTTCAGATCCTGGATCTAAGTGGTAATGAAGCTTCATTACTAGACGGCCCTTCATTTTCTAGTTTGCCAAACCTTCAAGAGCTATACCTGAGGTTGGTTAGTTGAAAGCTGCAGGATGTGCAATAGGCAATAAGACTCCACCACACACACACGAACACTTAATTCATATACTTTAACTTCTTGGGATCCTCTGATTAACCTTAATGTTACAACTCCACAGAAAAATGCGTCTCACTGAAGTCCCGTCAGATATATTGGGGTTGCATCAACTACGGATCCTTGACTTGAGTCAGAATTCCCTTCAATCAATTCCAGAGGTAACTTTTTTTGGGGGCGATAAAAAACATGATTAGGCTTGAAAAGTTGTGATAATATGCTTTAACTTCATTTTAATCTGACAGTGGGTATAACCTTAGGTCTAGCAATTTGTATCTTTGCCTCTTAAAATTCAAATCTTATCAAAGCTTATATTGGCTTAACAGTAACTTGAGTCCACTAATTTGTCTCAAGTAATAATGATGTTCATGTCTTGTTATTCTCTATGACAGGTAATGTATTTTACAGTCGTATGTTCGTGAAATCGGATTTCTGTCTACTATAAAATGATGGTTGATAAAAGACAGTTCAATCTTTACCTAGGTTGAATTTCTAACCATGTTTTCTTAAAATATTAGTGATAAGAAAGAAGACTTGCATTACATGTGTAGGTTTCTTTTTTACGTTAACATTACATTTGTAGTTGACCACCGAGTGCTAAGTATTCACATGTGTGAGCAATCTCAGCTCATAAAACTTGTCTTATAGATCAATGATCTTTTTTCAAAAGTTATTTTTTCTATTTCTCCTTTTTGGTATTTTATGCGTTTCTCACTGTTCAACTTCTTTCAGGGGCTAAAAAATATCACTTCTCTCGTGGAGCTTGACCTATCTGATAACAACATCTCAGCCCTTCCACCTGAGCTGGTGAGAAACAAGCACTGCCATTTCTCATTTTGTTAACATTTTTCATTGCTTACTAAAATTATAATGTTTATACAAATTTGAACTTATAGAAATTGATGATGCTATGCTATACGTCTCAATGATGTTTGGCATGTAAAACTGTTAAACAAAAGAAAAGAGAAAAAACAAATGGTTGTTATTTTGGCCTACTCAATGCTGTCATTTTGATCATCTTTGCACTAGTTGTGGCTTGTTTATATTACTCTGATTCTACTCATGTACTTTAATCAGGGTCTACTGGAACCAAGCCTTCAGGCGTTGAGACTTGATGGGAACCCACTTAGAAGGTAACTACCTCATGCCCCACCTCTCTACATGCTTTCTCAAAATATAGAACATTGTGACCGTAGTTTGGATTCTAGAAGTGTAAAAACGGTTTAGCATCTATATTCTTTAATGTATTTGCACTTTAGAGCTTACAATTTCCTAATGCGCCAAGATTAATACAAATATCATCGTCAAGAAGTAGTTTTTTAAAGATTATGCCGATTTCTTGGAACTCAAGCATTGCTAATTTAACAAAATAGAAACAAAGCATACAGATTTGCTATATCTTCTGTAAAGCTCGGTTAACAAAATCATCACAATTTTTCTTTATTTGTTTTAGCATTAGGAGGACTGTCTTGGATAAAGGAACTAAAGCTGTTCTGAAATATTTGAAGGACAAATTGCCAGAGGAGTAGTTTAGTTTTTTTTATATATTTCCCGAATGTATTATACTTGGACATGAACTAAAGCTGTATTAATTTGATTTTTATATTTGAAGCTTTTGTATTTTTGGTGCCTAAACATGCAAGACTTGATTATTATGTATATGTTTGTATGTACAAGGGGAGGGTGTTTTCTATCTGTATGGAGGTTGTAATCATAACAAATATATCTTTATATAGTGAATTTGAGTCCTCATTTTTTGAATGTGGTAACTCATGTTGAATTTTTGTTGAGAGTCTCATGTTAGGCAATGGTATGATTTAAATGATGGTTATAGGTAGGGGTACCTTGTTAAATGACAAATCATCACAATTTTCTTTATTTATTTCAGTATTAGGTGGACTGTCTCGGATAAAGCGAGGTAATAAAATTGTGTTCTTCTATTTCTCTCAATTTTAAGCTTCTATCTCTCTCAATGTTCGGATTTTGACTTGAGTGGATCTAAGTTCATGATTTTAACTTTTTTTACCCCTACCCGCCATTTTATCAGTGGTGTGAAAAATGATATTTATAAGAGGGACGACATTGTTATCTCATGGATCTCAAATTCGATTTATCAGAGGCGGCAATGGCATGATCTAAATCATGAATAACATGTCTAGTTCATGTTGGGATTTATCAATGGTGTGAATGTAAAATTCGAGATCTGAACAAAAAGTACTCGTGGAGAATGAAGACAATATGATATAGAATGAAAAAAAAAATATAGTGCAGACAAACTAAAATGGTCAAAATAAACTTGTTTACGGTACACAAATCTGTAATTTGTGCACACTAAATGCTACCGCTAACAACATGAAATATCTATACTATATATAAAAAAACTACCCCTTTCAACACTTTTGGGTTGAATTTTTCTTTTCAAAAATACCCTTAATTTTTGATACAAATAACAATGTAACTAATAGATAAGAATAAATTTAAATATTAAAACAAATGTAACAAACACGATATGAATATATATTTTTTGTTTTTTTCCTTTATCATTTAAAATGTGTATATGAGTATATTTATACTTACTTTTTCATCATTCCAATTATACCCACAACTTTTTCTATTATCAAATTGTTGTTGGTGTCATTAAAAAAAGAATTTAATTTTTTTTTGTTATATTGTATTATTGTCGGTGTCGTTGAAATAGAGAATTATAGTTGGTTTGATTTTTTTATAACTAGAAAGCAACAAACATTTACATTTTTTTTTAGTTTTAATCAAAATCAAAATTTCATACACCGTTCATAATTTTCAAACGTTGGCGCAATAAAAAGAGCAGAAATCAATCTAATTATACCAATAACAAAACACCACTTCAAAACATTTGAATGAGTTTTGATCATATATCATCATCAGTAGAATT
>Ga0315913_1004133_pt1 | contig 17550 bp, 15 predicted proteins | sample MpolsnodulesMG_FD_207736 | JGI IMG/M metagenome (GOLD analysis project Ga0315913, IMG submission 207736) | Medicago polymorpha root nodule microbial communities from Los Angeles, California, United States - small nodules | ecosystem: Host-associated > Plants > Roots > Nodule | place: USA... | reverse complement strand
CGACGGAGAGCAATAGAAAATGGGTAGTGGAGATTTGATATTATGTTAAGAGGAGGGTCACACTTTGGTTACTTTAAACAAATCACTTAAAATAATATTAGTTTATTTGCACACTCCGTTTTGCGAAATTTGCTTATGAAGTGGATGGTCGAGGAAAGTTTTGTTTTAAAGTCTATTTGTGATAGAAGATCGTTTTGCCTAACAATTAAGATGGTTGAGAAATGTAATGTGATATGATGTATATCAAAGTGGATGAGATTACCGATTTCTCCCTCTTGCAATTTAAGCAAAATAGATTCAAACATTTGCTTCATGTGGGGAATTTTAGGTTTGGTATGAAATGAAATATTTGGACCTTTTTTGACTTGCATCGTTGAAGCTTTTTAAATAACTAAATGCACTTTTCTACTCAAAGTTTCTCTCTCTTTCCACTATGACAAAGCATACATGCATATGCCCTGTTTTATTATTTCAATGATTTCCTCTATGTGGAGAAGAAGCATAAATCGGAAATTACAAAAAAAAAAATACAAATATTTAAAAGAAAAAACTAATAATTGAGGGAGGTTTTAAGAAATGTAAAATGGAGAATGAAGAGGAGAATTCTTTTTTATGAACATATTTAATTCTAACAAAACCATCAATTAAATTTGACAGTGAATCTTTTCTGCTCCACCGGTAAGAAACTTAATAAAGTTCTCACTCTAGAATACATTGAAAATCAATATATAATGTTCTTTTGAAAAATGTGCAATTCACTTTTTTAAATTTTAAAAATGGATTAAATAAGTTTTTTATCATTATAAATATAATAACAAGAACTTTTTTTAGTCATCCTAAAAAAGTGGTATGTTTGCATTCCTATGAAAAATTTCAACACACAATTTTAGTCTTCATTAAATTCAAATTTGTTTAATTGTTCTTAAATTTTTGAATAATTTTTTCAAACATGTTTAAAAATTGCTTCTTCACAAAAAATGATTTCAAATTTGATTTCTAGGTCCTGACTTTCATTACTTTTATCTTGAATTTTTTGTGTTTAAAAAATTTATTAGAAATCGTGGTTGGGCCTAACACAACCCCACAAAACCGGCTTGTGAGGTGAGGATTGCCCCCACTTATAAATAAATTGTCAGGCCAACTCCTAACCGATGTTGGACTCTTAACACACCCCCTCACGACCAGCACTATTGAGCTTGGTTCGTGGACATAAATAGTGGGTGGCCATGATTTAACATGAATCTGTAAAGTCAGCAACAAAAACTAGAACCAACATATCAAAGCATGTAGGTCACGGTGATACAAGACTCTCAACGTAGACACTAGAGGTGAACTTAAAGGGTAGCGAAGTAGAAGGGAGGCCTTGAATATTAGGAGTCTCTACAGTACCATTCTTGTAATTATAAGCATATACCTTCTGTTGAATATCTAATAACACTTGATCATCCTCCTCAGAAATGCAAAGCATAGCGGCCCTGACGCCATTGTCTCCAAGAAATTTCATGAATGGAACAGTGAACAATTTAGTCCAAGATTCTTTATTTCCATATTCATTAATAACCCAACCATCCAAAATAGTTTCGTTTTGAGCAAGGATGCATAAGCAATCATTGGAAACCCCCAAGCTCAAGTTAAACAGAGGAGCATACTTAACATGGTTGTTAAACCTAGCGAGTACCCATAAAAAAAAAAATAGGGTTAGGGTTAGGGTAAGAATACTTCACGAGGAGAGTGATTTCTACGAAAATTCATATTTAGTTCATATTTCATGTTTAAAAAATATAATTTTTTATAAATTGGAACTCACTCATATGGCAAGGGAAGAAAATATCTTTAACCTCTAATGTAATATTAATTACTCCATCCATAATCATAATATTGTTTTTGCAATTTTGCTTGTCCCTAAATAAAAAAAAAATCCGGGCTTCGGCCCTCTTTGTAATAAAAAAATATATAATTTTTCACATTATTAGATATATTTATTACTTTTTTTTATAGTATATCTTTTTTTTATGATAGAAGAAAACTACAAAAGATGACGTTTGTTTCAAGTTATATTTGGAGATTCCTGAGAATATGATAGCATGAAAGATATATTCCTATGTTTGTTTTAAATTTTTATAATTTTATTCCTGGGAATAGAAGTTTCCTAGAAATCTTGTCTTGTTCCTAAGAAAATTGGGAGGAATAAAAGTTCTTATGAAGGTGGGAATAAAATCATTAATTACTATCCAGAACTATCGCTTTATCAGTCATTCCCAGAAATACTCTAAATACTAACCAAATACATTTTCTCAGTAAACCCGAAAATACAATTCTCATCCTTATATTCACAGAAAAATTATTCCCATGATTATAATTTGTAAACTTGAAACAAACATTCCCTAAGGAACTAACCTAGGGACTCTACATCTCATTAAATCAAAACGAAGCTTAAGAGCTAAAGAAGGACAGAAAGATTGAAGAGGTCCTCCATGAGAAAGAACCACGGTGACCCAAGTTAGCAAGAAAATCAACACAAGAGTTAGCCTCCCTATAAATATGCTTCAATGAGACCTTTCAATCCATAAGATAGATAAGAAAAAGAATGTCGAATATATGGAGTAAGAGCCGCGGTATGAGATGAAGTGAGCTGAACAATTTGTATAAAGACCTAAGAATCACATTCCACAAGAAGGGAAGTAATACCCTGATCACAAAATGTTTTAAGACCATATTAAAGACCTCAAAGCTCAACAAAAATAGCAGTGGAGGTTTTAATATTACGACAAATTTCTTATTATGGGGACAAATTTGTGATATTTGTTTTCTCAAATTTAAATTGTGAGATTTTAAAATTTGTGATATTTGTTTTCTCAACTTAAATTGATAGATATTTTTTTTTTCTCAACAAGAAAAAGTTGTGAGATTGTTTTCTAAAAAAATTGACTGAGATCTCATTTTCTGAATTTAAAAAAAAATTAATAAGTAATTTTTGTCAATTTAAATTGATAATAAACATCTTATGGAATATGTTCATAAAAAATAAACTTAAAGATTCATTATTTCAACATATAAATTAATTGTATAACTAATACTTACTTATGTGATCATAACTTCTAAATTTTACTTTAGAATTAATAAATCATATATGTTGAAAAATGGATTCAATTAAACCAAGATACTATGAAGAGCCGACCCAGGGGTGGCAAATAAAGTTGCTTCCAATCCTTAATCCACCCCAACCATATATCAACGTTAACCAAGCTATTGCCTTGATATATAATAAATTCATTCAACAACCAACACCAACCATATATTTGGTTACAAACTGCTACATTCAAAACTAGACAAGACAACTCGATGGTATGTAATGTTTCCATCAACGATGCTTAATTTAACCGCAAACTTTTTTGTTTTAGGAAACCACAAACTTATAATTTACAAAAACTAAATATTCACATACTTAATTTTGTATATAACTTAAGACATGTCCCTAAATTCCATATGATGCTATTCAAAAAGACTAGTTTTGTTCTTAAATATGCTTTGGTGACTTAAAATTATATTATTGAGGGGTGGGTGGTAACTTGTATAAGGCCATGAACCCTTGTGATGCGCTGATTGTTGTTAATGAGTCTCACATCGAATAAAATATGACTTAAACATGCGTTTATAAGTAGGAGCAATTTTCACCCAACAAATGAAAAGGAACATTGTGATGAAGTAAAAGGGTTCCTGCAGTTTCAACTAAATATTTGAATGAACTAGAGCAAAAAATGACGCAACATTTTTAGGCAATTGTATAGGAACATTGTGATGAAGTAAAAGGGTTTTTGCGGTTTCAACTAAATATTTGAATGAACTAGAGCAAAAAAGGACGCAACACTTTTAGACAATCGATGATCCAATTATGAAATCATATTATGTATGTCCAACCAAAAATGAAATCTTATTTCTATTTTATAACTTTTCATTGATTCATTTGCATTTTTATTTCAATAGTAATAGTAATTGATAATTCTAATTCAACAACTATTAAATCGTGTTCTAAAGGGTGGTTCAAAATCCAAGTCAAAGAATTCACGTTTGAATTTCATCGATAATGGAGATATCCTTTTATGTGTGTGATCATTGGCTTCAATTTTTTTTTTTTAAGAGGCTACAATGAACTATATTACCACATCAAAAGGTCCTCTCTAGCATAAGGTATGCCAAGGAAAAGACACCTAAGTCGAAACAAATATTTACAAGGGAAAACCAAAACAGTGACTAAAGAAAGCAAATAACTATTAAGCTTATGACCAAAATAGTGAAAGGACTAAGCCACCAGCCATGATAGTTGAAGGGAAGAGAAAGAAATTTCGCCTTCAGCCACATGAAAGTCAGCGACTTAATTTTATCAACCACCTGCATAATTGAGCACTCTTTGCCATTGAAGAGCGTGTTATTTCTTTCTTTCTAAATTTCCCACGTAGCTGCTTACCAAAGAACCTGTAAAATTGATCGTTGTGCCTTTGTGACACCACCATCAATAGTGAACTGATTAAAATGGTCTCCCACAGAGAAGGGAATTACCGTCGACAAATCCAACCACCTGGAGATATAGTGCCAGGTCGAACCAAATATATTACAGTGTAAAAATAAATGTGTCGAAGTCTCTTCGGACCCACAGCCAGCAACACACATCTAGGAATCATTAGGAATCACTCCACAACGAAGAAGGTTATCCTTAGTTGCCAACCTATCACGAAACATACGCCAGGCAAACAAAACGACCTTCAAAGGGACATCTTTATTCCAAAGAGAGGACACCGCCACCATAGAAACAGACAGAGGTTGAAAAGTGAGCAATTTATAAGCACTACGGACGAAATAGACATGAGATGTTTCCAAATTAGATAGCCACCTGTCAACTTTATCAACTTGCAAAGTCACACCGTGAAGTAATAATTTAAATTCCCCCGCCAACTCCTCTTCTCACGCAAACAGCCCCCTCCTCCAACTCCATGTCTGCCCCTCATCCCCCATCCTAACCAACACATCATCAATAATAATTTATGTACTCTTTTGGAGATTTTGTTTTGTGTGGGATGGTAATTGTTTGTTTTTTCTTGAGGTTTGATTTTGATTGTATATTTAGTGAATTGTAATTGTTTTATTCATGTTAAAGAGTCGTTGGATGAGAGATAACATGAACAAGTGTTTATAAGTGACAACGAATTTTACCTCACAGATCGATTTTGGAAGAATGAATTATCTCTGGTATAAAAATTTAAGGTGATATCAAAACCTCTTCCAAGATTTGTCTTTATCGAGTCACCTACCATTTATATCTATGCATCAAGTCTAATAGTATTAGATGTGATAGACTCTGTTAAATACTATCATATTTAATAAAAAATGACATAAATAAGTGTTTCTAAACAAGGATAATCATCATCTCACAAATCAATTTTGTCCTATGAGCTAGTGCAAATATAAAAACTTAGAATTCATCAATGATACACTTTGTGTCTTGGATAATAAGTATTTTTATTAATACCATTTGTTGATCTTTCATAAAAAAAGAAAACTTATATAGTATTGAATCTCATGTGTCAATGTAAACTTTGTTATTTAACGTGGATTGATTGGACTATTGGGTTGGAGGCTCGAAAGGAAGGTTAATGTTGGGTCCCTCGTCGGTCACTCACTCACAGATTATATTATTATGCATATACTCCATTATTATAATTTCAACGCAGTTTTAAAAATATCATCAATATCCAATAGAGATATTAACGCCAAGTGTATGTTGCACTATAGTGTTTTGTGTTCCTATCCAAATCCAATCAAAATGGAAAAGACAGAGCTTGACAAAGTAAGTAGATAGAAAGAAAGAAAAAATGAACAAGATACGAAAGAAGAAAAGAAGTAAACAAAATTCAATCCAACAATGTGAGTGATTTAACCCTCTTTCTTTATCTCATAAGGGATTAACTGGGTCCTGTTTGTGGTCCCCCATCTTTCCCCAATTGTTTGTCCCTATTCTTTTTTCCCTTATCTTAATCCTAATAATAATGTACATACAGATTTCATTTGTACCATTACCCCCTTTCCCACTGCTGGCTGTTTGCCTTTTACAAAAATCCAAACCATCTCTCATTTTCAAACCATCTCTCACACACACAATTTTGGATCCGAGTCACTCTTAATCTTAACCAATGTTTGGTATCACGGTAAATATATCAAACCGTAATTTTACATAAGTTATCAGTATAATATCAAACACACTTAATGGTAGAAAAATCATCATAACTTTAATGCATGATAAGAAAAAAAGAAGGAAAAATGATAAATAAGATGAGGAAAAGATGTATATCTTTTAAAAGTAGTGGATTCGGATCACACGATTTTGAAATAGAGAATGTTAAAGAATGTCTCATAAATATTGATTAAGCAATTAAAATAAAATAAAAAATTACAAAAAAATGATGCAATCTTTTTTTTTTTGAATGGTAAAATATATTATATATAAGAGGATTAAATCTCAAGTATTACACCAGAAAGAGAAAATAAAAACACATAAAACCCCCAAAGAAAAACCACTAACACCCTCAAAAAGCTTAATCCCCTGACAACAGCTCCTCAAAGAACCAACACCGCCAGCAATTCTTCAAAGAACAAACACCGCCAACAGTGATCAATTAGGCACCCGGTAGTGATTTTGCTTCAAACGTTCAGCTTTGACCACCACTCAAGTTCCGGTTTATCAGAGGAGACATCACAACAGCCTAAAAGGACCTGAGTCACAAACTTGCTTCCGACCTCGAATCAAAAGCGATCGGCCCACAAGACTCCCGACACAAGTCAAAAAGGCACCCCTCAACTCACGAACCACCAGAGCAAACACCCTAACCAGACCAAAAACTCGACCCACCAAAAACCCGATGCCAAAATTCAAAGACAGAGAAAAGGCAGAACAATAGCGCAAAACGAACCAACTAAAATTTATATTTATGGATTTCATGATGGATGCTCCGGAGACATGGTTAGCAACACCCTTTAAAATATAGTCAGATACATACATCGTATTCACGTGGCTATGCATCACCCAACCAACAAAGTGTTTTCAATCTTATGACTAATAATAGCCATACCATACCCATCAATACCATTATCAAGCATATGATATCATCCCGTACCATACAATACAATAAAATAAAATGTAATAAAAAACATTACTCTTTATAACATCTCAGAAACTGCCACAAATATCACTCACTAGATTTCATTGATTGATACTCAATACCCCAATCACCTTTACCTCTATAAATTTCCTTCATACATATTCCTAACTAAAAAAAGAAAGTAGTTATTATTGTGAGAATTTCTTACCGGCGATGGTAGGAAACAACTCAGCAACCACCGTAAGCCACCTACCGGAGGAGATTTTATCGAAAGTCTTCACCGGCATAACTGACACACGAACTCGTAACTCACTCTCCTTAGTATGTCATAGCTTCTTCAAGTTAGAGAGAAAAACGCGATTATCCCTCACGCTCCGAGGAAACGCGCGTGACTTATACAGAATTCCAACTTCCTTCACGAACGTTACTAATCTCGATGTATCGCTTCTCTCGCCGTGGGGTCACGCGCTGTTCTGTTCACCCGCTGGTAATGATTCTCCGCTTCTAGCTCAACGGTTACGAAATACTTTCCCGCGCGTGACTTCACTTACTGTCTACGTGCGTGACCCGCACACGCTTCACCTTCTTCTCTTCAACCACTGGCCGGAGCTTCGTGATGTTCGGCTTGTTCGGTGGCATCAACGGCCGCAGGGGTTGCAGCCGGGGTCAGACTTCGCCGCCTTGTTTTCACGGTGCCGATCGATTACTTCGCTTGACCTGTCTTCGTTCTATCACTGGCCGGAAGATCTTCCACCGGTTTTGGCGGAGAATACTACCACCGCCGCCTCACTTCGTCGTTTGAATCTACTAACGACGTCGTTCACGGAGGGTTTCAAGTCTAACCAAATCGAATCCATCACTTCATCGTGTCCTAATTTGGAACACTTTCTTGTTGCCTGCACTTTTGATCCGAGATACATCGGTTTCGTCGGTGACGAAACTTTATTGGCCGTCGCTTCTAATTGTCCTAAGCTGAAACTTCTTCACATGGCGGATACGTCATCGTTTTCGAATCGGAGAGAGGAAGAAGGTGCAGAGGATGCTAGGGTGAGTCGTGCCACGCTTGTAGCGTTGTTCACTGGGTTACCCCTTTTGGAAGAATTGGTGCTAGATGTTTGTAAAAATGTCACTGAGAGTAGTTTGCCTCTGGAGATGTTGAGTTCTAAGTGTCCTAATTTGAAGGTTGTTAAATTGGGTCAGTTTCAGGGGATTTGTTTAGCAATTGGGTCGCGGCTTGACGGAATTGCGCTTTGCCACGGGCTTCAATCGTTGTCGGTTAACACGTGTGGTGATCTTGATGATATGGGGTTGATTGAGATTGGGAGAGGGTGTTCACGGTTGGTGAGGTTTGAGATTCAGGGTTGTAAGCTTGTTACTGAAAAAGGGTTGAGGACTATGGCGTGTTTGCTTCGAAGGACTTTGATTGATGTTAAGGTTGCTTCGTGTGTCAACCTGGATGCGGCTGCTACTCTCAGAGCTTTGGAGCCTATTCGGGACCGGATTGAGCGGCTTCACTTGGATTGTGTATGGAAGGAAAGTGACAACTTTGGACAAGGTTTGTTCAACTTTGATCTGAACGCTTTGGATGAACTGAATGGTTCAGAGTTAATGGATTGCTTTGGGGGCGGGGAATGTGGAGAAGACACAAGCATGAGGAAGAGGCAGAGGTGTGAGTATGGATTGGAGGCTGATGATTTGTTTGTGCAAAGCAATGGCAATGGTAACGGCAATGGTTACTATGGCTATAGCTGGGATAGGTTGGAGTATCTTTCTCTTTGGATAAAGGTTGGTGATCTGTTGACTCAGTTACCAGTAGCAGGGTTGGAGGATTGCCCCAATCTGGAAGAGATTCGTATAAAAGTCGAAGGAGATTGCAGAGGAAAACCCAAACCAGCAGTGCGCGAATTTGGTCTGAGCATTCTAGCTTGTTATCCTCAGTTGTCAAAGATGCAGCTGGATTGCGGCGATACAAAAGGTTATGTGTACACAGCGCCTTCCGGACAATTGGATTTGAGTTGGTGGGAGAGGTTCTTCCTTAATGGGATTGGTAGCTTGAGTCTAAACGAACTTCATTACTGGCCACCACAGGATGAGGATGTGAACCAGAGGAGTCTGTCTCTTCCAGCTGCTGGCCTGTTGCAAGAATGCTATACTTTGAGGAAGCTTTTCATTCATGGAACAACTCATGAACACTTCATGAACTACTTCCTCAAAATACCAAATCTGAGAGATGTTCAGCTGAGAGAGGATTACTATCCAGCACCAGAGAATGACATGAGTACAGAGATGAGGGTAGGATCATGCATTCGCTTTGAAGATGCGTTGAATAGGCGTCAAATATGTGACTGATCAATTGTAATGTTTCCTAGGATGCAATAAACAAAAGAGAAAAAAGGATAGTTAGAGCTTGTTAATTGTTATTGCCAATTATTAACATCAATTACGGCTTTGGTAGATTATTTCACTTTCTCTCTTTTGACACCGTAAAATCGTGGGACTCCAGTTGGATTTTTGAGTCTCAAATGTAACCATTCTACCCTCGGCTATTTTCTTATTTTCGTGGAATAAATGATAAGCGAGAGATTACATGCATCTTCTCTCACAAGAACTTAAATTATCAAGGTAACCACAAAAAAATAAAGGAACTTAAATTATCCAGGTAAAAGTTGAAATTATTATGAGAAACTTATATATAATTTGTTCTTTACGAGTCTTCTAGCAAGAGCTCTCTTTGTATTTAAACTTATATCTTAGGTTAGAATCTGATGCATAACTATGGATACGAAATACGGAAAAAAATTTAAAACCCAAGGTAGGTCCGTTAGCGTAAAAAACAACAAAAAATCTTGTCTGAATTTCTATCACAGTTGACTGAATTATCTTATGTACCCCAGCATATTTTGGAATTCTTACTGATAAAATGGATATACGTGTTTAGTTCAATTCATGTACTAGCAGTCTAGCACCGAGCATCACTATTTTAGAGAGCCGGATCCTCTCCTTCACTCTGTCCATCCTCTCTATCTCTTCTTTTGTCGCTTTTTTACCATTCAATTCTATATTCTCTCTCATCCCTCCTTTGTAATGTGAAGGAAAGGATCCGAACACCTATTTTAGGTACGCCCGTGCTTCAAAGGTTAAAATTAAGCATGTGCTTGAAAGAATGGAAGCCAGTAGGATTTGACTGTTTAGTATATTGAATATTCTGTCATGAATCACTTCTTTCAAAATCTTCAACCATTAAATGAAAGGTCAACCATATTTTGTGTGATTAAAGAGATGGATAAAAAACAGCCATTGCTTCTTTTCCTTCTCTTTACGTTGCTTCACATAAGAGACGAGTCAAGAAATGCACGAATGCACATTTTAACATGTTTTCAGGACATATAATTCATATTAGTTTACAACATCAGCCGAAAATACAATGTGATAACTCAACCCAGAGTTCACTATGTACAAAAGGTAATTGCTGCATCAAGACATCGAGTACTCGATATCCACCAAGCGAGACAGGATCTCCTCACAACTTGGTCGCTCATGCGGTTCTGCCCAACACTCTGCACATGAAAAGTCAGGTAACCAGTTAAACTAGATGGGATCTGAATTATAACATGCTTAATGCTTCTTTTTAAAAAAAACAAAATATAAAATAATTTTTAAAAAAAATAAAAATAAAAAAGGTATTGATTCAAGTTATGAATCAGTCGCAGATACCTGAAATCAGTCTGCCTAGCGGGCCTTCAGGAATCTCCAATCTGGAACCCTCATTAGCAACAGTATAAACCACCTAATCGGCAGAGAATAAAGATTAGCCAACATAAACTGTTACTTTGATTCCAGAATTCAACAAATATGTTTCCAATATAGAACTGTGACAGCAATAGAAATCGCAACAAATCTAACAAACATACCCTCTCTGGAGGTACGCCTTCCCATGGCCTACTCAAGTTGCAGAGCTCCCACATTATCACACCTAGGCTAAAGATATCACATTTTTCAGTGAATGGCTCATTTCGAATCAGTTCAGGTGCCATCCATTCTGGTGTTCCAGCTGAAGAAGAATCTCTCATGGGAGACTCAGTAATTATTCTTGAAAGTCCAAAATCACAGACTTTTACTGTCCAATGCTTATCCACAAGGCAATTTGCACTTTTCACATCACGGTGAATAATCTTCATTCGATGTATATGCATCAAGCCCCTACTCACCACCAAAGAGTTTTTGTAAATGTCAACAAACGAAGTAGAATCTTACCAATATCAACTACCAAATTTACAAGTCTTGCAGAACAAACAGTTTGACTAACAGAGATACAATTTGACTGAAGTAAAATACAATCTGGCACTTTATAATAATTCATTGTGATGATAAACCAATTAAACTCAACTTCTAATGAGCTCTAAATTGTATTTCACTTTCATTGGGGAAACCCTTAAATAATTATGATTATTTGCTTTATTCACTATGGTAGGATCTGTTTCGTATTCCATTGGGCTGGATGAACATAATTTTCCACCATATGCATAATTAATATTTGCGGAACCAACAACAATATCTGACATGAATGTAAATGGACAATGAAGCTTAAATGACTTATATTGGAAAAGAATGGAGAACTGAAAGGTTCTGAAGGGTGTGAATAACCAGAACACTTACTGGGGGGATGGGTAGCTCAACTGGTTTGAGCTAAGGGATAAGGAGTTGGAGGTCCTGGGCTCAAACCCGGACAAAGGAGAAAAAACTAATCTAGCAACTAATTACTAACACTTACCATTCAAAAAAAGAACCAGAACACTTACCTGCATATGTCACGCAACATTTTTAGTCTTCTTCGCCAACTAAGCTTCTTCTTTTGACCACTCACATGAATCAAGTAGAACAAAGATCCCATTTCCATATATTCTGTCACCATTGACAAGCGTGGAGGCTTTGTGCATGCACCAAGAAATAAGATGACTGCATAAAATTAAATCACTTATAGATGATCGCAAAGGAAATATGGTGCATGAAATATTATTTTTATACATGACATGAGATGCTCTTAGGAGGACAGTATATGTACAATACCATTCTAATAACTACAAAAATTAGATAAAATGATGATACATAATTTTAGATTCCGTTGCATATATTTTCATTCTAGAAAAAGTAATGCACAATAACAATTGGTGAAAAGCCATATTACTATATAAATAACAAGAGGTTGAAGAGTACCATTAGGATGTCTCAGTCGGCTGGAAGATAGGGAGCGAAAGACAAAAACAAGAGACTGGAATCAGTAAATGTTGGATGTAACATAAAAATTACTGACAAACAACAAATCATCGCAAAATACCTGAGAATGGATATCTCATTGCAGAAATCTTCCATGTTTTCAGCAGTTAAATCTTGCTCTAGGAAAACCTTGATTGCAACATCTGTGCCATTCCATATGCCACGGAAAACTTCTCCAAAGAACCCTGGAAAAGTGTAGAGCAATGAAGTTCCATAAATTAGATGAACCTAGCTCTCTTCAGGGAAGTTCAAATCATGAATAGAATTGAACGGATACTTTCTGAAAAATCAGTGATATCATACTCTGAATTGGTAAGAAAAAATTAAAATTAAGTTACAATTGCTAAAACAACTTAAATAAATAAAAAAGTACAGTAGCTAATTTTCCAATTTTATTTCTTTCATAAATACTGAGACTCCAATTCTGATCTCTTTATAAATTTCTAAAACTTTTTCCTTAATATGTCTGATTAGATTTTGCATTCCTCAATTAATTCTTAGTTGGAGTTCTTTACTGATTTACTAATTATTTAATTTCATTCCACCTTCCCATCCCATGCACTAATTCCTTGGCTAAAACTACAATATTTCCTTTCCTTTTCCGAGATTCTTCCTTTAAAGGAGATCTACATTCAACACCAAGCCTTGAAAATGTTGAAACTAGAAAAGAGGCGGAAAATGAATCATGCAATTTTATTTTTAATTTTTTTCTTCATGTGGGAGAAGTAGAATTTAGTACTGAAGGTCTTTTCTTGGATTTTCAAATAAAAAATTCAGATCTGATCCAGATCTACCATTGTGTTTCACAGTCAAGCAAAAATATATAGAAATCCAACCTCTGAAATAGTTGGGAGTCATGTGAATCAGCCAGAAAGAGTGATTCACAATCATTTTAGCAAATTAATCATGTTTAGATCATATGAATGATACTAAGCTGCGCTACGAAAATCACAAATCGTATGATTTCAATAATTGAGGGAAAATCTGAAAACGTACCGATCCCAACACGAGTTCCAACAGTCAATTCTGAGAAATCAATATTCCACTCTTCATAAGGCAACAGAGGTTTATTATCCGCCATTGATGATTCGAGGATTTTATTCCAAGTTGACTCCAGTTCATCATTCAATTCATATCCCGATGGCCTGCTTGTCTCAGAAGTTTGTCTTCGATAATCATGTGGTGAAGAGGGTAATGACACTGCCTTTTGAGAAGGTACATTGTCACGGTGCAGTGGATGTAAGGGGGACGTTTCATGACCATCAAGACGGAAATTTGACAGCTGTTATAATGCAGCATAGGAGTCACGTGCGTCAAACTTCATATTTTAAAACAGAAACCAGTCCAAATATTTTTATACACTAAGTTTCACATGTTAATACTATAATATAATCATCAACATTGAAATAGCAACAGTCAAAGCATTTTTCAACTATGTGGAGTAGGCTACATGGATTAAACGTCATAATGACTTATCGTGAATAATGTCTAATAACAGGTCATTTATTCCAAATTTAACTTAACAAGTTTGACCAATAACTTTCCTTGGTCTCCCTCTTTCTAACTATTGGACTCTCCTGTATCTAATCTACCTTCCTTACCAATATTTCTATAAATCTTCTCCGCACATGCCCAAACCATTTAAAACAAGACTCATCAATAATGAAAACCACACATGTAACTCCAGAATCATTATGGATCATTATGGTTATGATTATATCCCCAATTATTATAAAACAAAATTATTTTGTGGTTGTCAACAAATTGTGTGATACAACCACGGATGTGATGCATAGGAGATGCAGAATATGCGACAGCTAGAGAAAGGCAGTTTGAATGATAGCATACTTCATTGTTACCAGAACAATGCACACAACACATACATTTTTCTGAAGCTCTGCACTGCTAGTTCTATCATTGGGAGAATGAGGCAAGGAACTATCATCCCCTTGTTCCCTTAGAAGACGATTTTGCTTTAGTTTTTCATTCATTGCTCGCACAGCCCTACAGAGATTAGATCCTGAGTTATCACAGTTATAAAAAAAAAAACTTATAAATTGGCAACAGGACATTTACAATACATTACACACTGAATTAAAATAACAGATGATCATGCACCATGAATGCTGGAAGTTGGGGATCATTAATTCACTTGGCCAAAGTACTAACATAATAATTATTACATTCGTTGTATTGGTAGCTTAACACAAAGCAGGAACATGTATGATAGCCAAGTCTCTGACGATCTATCAAATTAGTAAGTTACATATGAAGCACGGACACTCTTTGGATTAGGCGTGTCTCGTGTCGGACACGTGTCGTGTCTGACACTGACACTTATAATTACACTGAAATATGTGATTTTCTCAAATCATTAGCGGTGTCGGCGTGTCTGTGTCCGTGTCGTATCCGGTGTCCGTGTTTGTATCCGTGCTTCATTACATTATAACACAACCAAGGGTTAATTGATCCAACAATCCTCCCCTAAAAAGTTTATAAAATGGAATAAAATAAGTATTTAAGGAAAGAAAAAGAGCATATGGGATATGAATAAGGAATCTTCCTAAAACTCATATCAGATTACAGAAACCCTTTGAAAGTCCCACAGCTACCAACAACAAAGCTCTACCCCAGGCACACATCTATCAAGATCAAGAGGGAAAAAATGTACATTCCAATACATATGACATAGTATGTATTTACAACTAAAGTTCATGAGTCACTTAAGGGAAGCACGATTTTCTGGCCAAAAAGAAAACCAATTCCTCAGAAAATTAATTCTAACATTAAGTTTTAAATAATGAGACCATGCAACACTTATGTAGTCAAAAACTCTGAATTTTTTTAAATTCCAAAGAAGACCTTAAAAGCTCACATGAGTAACATCTCACTTCAAATGAGAAATGCTGTTTTCTGCAAGTGAACCTCTAGTTTCTAAAGGCAAAAAAACACGTGATAAAATGCACAGAATAACATGAAAGAAAGATTCAACAAAAAAAAAACACACGCACACAAACTTATGCACGTGATTAAAAAACAAAATGATCAAGGGAATTTTATCATCTCTGACGTGTCCATAAACTGAGATAAGCATGTGTATGTCCAAAAGGAATGAAAAAATGGATTGTGCAACAAAAAATAGATAAATGGATAACAGACAATATAGTCACAATTTAAAGAAGAAAAAAGAATCATTGAAGGTGATAAAGTTATGGTACAAGTATGTGTTTGGATTAGCTTATAGATTTCTAGAAAAATGGCTGAATTTGTTTTTAAGTAATCATTAGCAAACATGCAATAAACAAGTTAACATTGCTCAGCACCATGGACACCAAGCTTAGCGTACACAAATGCAGAAGCATAACCGAGCAACAACCAACCGTGCAATATCATCACCAATCTCTGGTGTAATACTAATGCTTCTTCTTCGTAGTCTACGAGGTCCTGATGAGGATGCACCATCTGACTTATAGCTGGATCTGAAAGAAATAAAGAAAAAGAGTTGTCTATTTGAAAATATGAGGAAGAAATACTCTCATATATATACATAACAAGATATAATGACCATCAGAAACTTATGTCCACACCACCAAATTCATTAGGGCAAAAGGAAATGATCTCTAAGTTTCTAGTCCACTGCGAATCTGCGACGCCTATAGTGATGATAATTTATCCTTGTTACGCTTTTGCCAGTATTAGGCGGCAATTCTCATGAAAATTTGAACTAACCAATATCATTGTTTTATCCAAACTTGAACTTGTTATTAGAGATTTATACAGCCAAACTTGGATAGAAAGATAAAAAATGAGGAGATAACTAAACTTGAACTAGTTTTCCTTGACTAAAAAGAAACCAGTACAGAAAAATGTCAAGTTAAAAATAAAAGCCAACAGCCAATCACATGGTACAAGCAAACATTACGGAACCATAAAGACATAAACCTTGATGTAGCCTGTTCATCAGCAAAATCTCTAAATGCAGTCTTTTCACCGCCAAGCTTGGACTGTCCACGAGCTTGAAATGATGGATGTTCAGGACTGCAAAATCAGAAAGAACAAAAAAAGTTGAAGCACTAAAGGAGACTGAGCACAAAGTATTAACATCTAAGGTATTTTAGTAAATTGAATTCAGAGATCATTTAGATACCGGTAACACCGGTTCACAAATTGATAAAACACAGACCCATAAGTAAGACACAATTGGCAAGTCTACTGGGGGGAGGTTGTCACTCTAAATTCCATTTGAAAACTAAAGATAACTGTTGAAATATTTTTAATCATTATTAGCTCGATACTATTTGATTTTATGTTTATCATGTTTTATTTTAAAATTTTAATTCCTTCAGTCACTCCTTAATCTGTGGAGTGACTTTATGTACTCTATCCTATAAAAGGAGCCCCTTTACATTGCAATAAAATATACTCTGGAATTATAGAGTACTTTCAACATGGTATCACGAGCCCTAGGTTAGAGTTTTACTGTGAAGTGAAGTTTTCCACATAAATAAGTTTTGCAGGTAGAGGTAGAGTTAATGAAAATAAGTTAAACATGACATTTTATTAGAGGCTAAAAACAAAGATAGATCAAAAACTTATTTTAACACACGTTTTTTATCCCTACAAATATAGTCTTTCGTTTTCAGTCCCTCTGTACAGTATCGTGCATGCAGCCTTTAACAGCGAGGACCAAATTCACTGACGGAAAACATTTCGGGGACTGTTCAAAGAAATTTTTTAGAATGACTAAAAACGAACCAGTTTTTTTTTTTTTTGCTAGAATGACATATGTTGTAGGAAGGAGGGAGTGTTATTTTGAGAAACAACCTATAACAGCTTCTGAAAAAAATGCTCATATTGCCAGAGTAAAAAAAATAATACCAGCTAACTAAGTTAAATAAAAAGTTTTATCTAACAAATCAAAATCAAGATAAGTTTTAAAGCACTATGTTCAATAAAGTAACAATTAGGGGTGTTCGTGGTTGGGTTTGGCCAAACCCAAAACCAAACCAAATAGGATACTCCGGTTTGGGTGAGGTAAAATAACCACCCGTTATACTATTGGGTGGGTTTGAGCAAACCCACTAATTTTTGGGTTGGGTTGGATTGGGTAATGGGTTACCCAACT
>Ga0315913_1004132_pt1 | contig 17550 bp, 14 predicted proteins | sample MpolsnodulesMG_FD_207736 | JGI IMG/M metagenome (GOLD analysis project Ga0315913, IMG submission 207736) | Medicago polymorpha root nodule microbial communities from Los Angeles, California, United States - small nodules | ecosystem: Host-associated > Plants > Roots > Nodule | place: USA... | reverse complement strand
CGGTCCTTGAGTATAACAATGTATGTCTCTGCCAACTGAGCTATGCTTACAGAGACTTGTTGGTATGAATTCATATTAGGGAAAATTACACCCATCTCCCTTAAAGTTTACTAAAATGACACCGACACCCCCTTTAATTTTAAAACTTACACTAACACCCATTAAGTTTTTTTCAAATAGACAAAAGCACCGTAAACACAATTGATAACCATTATTATTATTTGTTGAATTATTATTAGGGAGAATTGTGTTGAGTTGCTTCCATACATAACTTTGATTTGCAACGGAAATTGTGTCGAAGTTTGACTTTCTTGAGTAAATTCACAGAGACTTTGAAGCTTAGCTTACAACATGAACATTTACTGCGGTTTCAACATCTGCCAGTGTATATATTTTTATGTTAAATTGCTATAAATAATGTTGACACATGGCTATGTTTGATTGTGTTAACAGTGCTTAAAACATTGACATGTAAACTTGTCAACCCTCTGACTCATCAAAAAAAGGATGGGTGAGTTTTCAACCCTACGCCTCTGGTTGAATCACTTGAATCCGTCCCTTTTTAGTTGGGTTAATGATATGGTGTGACATGTTGGTTCGTTTTTCATCCATAGTGGTGATATTTGATATGTTAAGACATAATTTTTAAATGTGTTAATCTTTCGATTCTCAAAGAAAAATAATCCTAATAATCTAGAGTTCGACAACAAGTAAGTAAAATGTGACCAGAAGTTGTATACAGTTGTTTTCTAAATGGATTAATCATCACATACTTTTTTGATGTCAAATTTTTATATCAAAATAACACAACCCTAAATTAAACTGGTTTATGGCTTTATGCAATCTCAATCAACAATTTTTTTTTCCGTTGAAAAAAATATTATACCAAATCTTTGCCCTATTATCGTTCTCTGTCGTTAGCACTACTTTTTTTATTGTTAGAGGAAACGACTATAATTCCACAATTAAAATGAACAAGCGTGGAAGTTGGAGTTTGAATTACATAATTGTATATATATAATAAAATATTTTTGTCAACTAAATTATACCGACAAAAACCTGTTTTATTTTCTAAAGTGAAAAAAAGAAACAACATAATATACTTGCAAAACAAATATTTTAAACTAAAAAGGCAAAAATAAAATAAAATATAGAGATTGAAAGACACAACACCCTCCTTTCAAACTCACTAAGACAAGAAAAAGACATGACCAAGAAAGCAATTTCATTTTTTGACTAGAATTATTATTTATCGCATTTATTTATTTTATGACCGAAACTTATTATTTATTAATTTATGTTTTTACTTTGTCTTCGTTCTCATTTCTTTCTTCTGCTTTTTTTCTTTTCCTTTCCTTTTCAGCTTTCAACTTTAAACACCAAATAGAAAAAAAGAGAAGAAAAAAACCTAATAACTTTTTTTCTTTTTCTCTTCTCTCTATATATATAAACTGTGAAATTTTTTCATCTATTTCAATTTTTTCTTCTTCGAAATTGAAGAAAGAATCAACGATCTGAATTTTGAGCTAAGATTTTTCAATTTCAACACGAACATTCAAATTCGTTCATTACGCGAATTCATTCAAATGCGGTTAAGCGCGAATTCGTTCTAATTTCACCTTCGATTTTAACGAAATTGATTCAAACTTAGGGTTCAACAAAAATGGAGGTTGATTCATCGATGCTATCGGAACCTGGTCACAATCACGATCAACCTGGTGCTGCTACGGCGGAGGCTGTGGTGGAGGGAACGGAGGTGACGGAAGCTCCGGCAGTGGTGGTTGGTGGTGGATCTCCGGTGGAGGAGGTGCAGCAGAGTGCTGTGGTTGGACCGAGGTTGGCACCGAATTATACGGTTGTAAATGCGATTTTGGAGAAGAAGGAGGATGGACCTGGGCCGAGGTGTGGACATACGTTGACGGCGGTGGCAGCGGTTGGGGAGGAAGGGACGCCGGGTTATATTGGTCCGAGGTTGATTTTGTTTGGTGGTGCTACTGCTCTTGAAGGGAATTCCGCGGCTTCCGGGACTCCGTCCTCAGCTGGAAATGCTGGAATTCGTATGTATTTAACTTTGAATTTATCTCTGTTGTTGTTGAGTTTTGGTCAATGTTAGTTTTTTTTGGTTCGGGGAAGGGGCTCTGTTAATTTGAAGTTCGGTCGGGAGGTTTGGTAAGTAAAACCTGGTCAAGAATTGCTCCTTACATGAATAGAAGTGAAGTGAATGTTAGTTTGATAACTATACTCATTGCATAATTGGTATTTTGAGGTTGAGTTGAATTTAGCTGCACATGTGGGTGGGGTTTGGATTTTTATGTTAATGTTTAGTTATTAGTTACTATGGGTGTTTGAATGCAAAGAACCCTAAGTTGCATTGTTATTTTAGGTTATGGAAATGCATTGTTTGCAATGGATTGGTGATATTTAGGGTTTATTTTCATAGTATCCAGGTGCTTTTGATCTTTAATTGGGATAAAATCCTGCTTTGTTGATTGCTAAGATCTATAATAGTTTAACTTGGATGGATGTGGAGGATTTGAACGGTAATGAGTGGAAATGGTATTTATGATCATTCATTTATTGGATAGTTTAACAATCAAATCGAATTCCCTTAACTGAATCTGCTACATGGATCACATAACTCTTAAATTTGATCCATGTAATGTAATTCATTAGAGTAAAGCCTTTTAAATGTTCTCTTCTATAGTTTTCCCTGGTATTCTTTTACTCCCTTCAATAAAACTATATTCTGTAAGATTACTTGTCACATTTGGCCTTTGTTGTTCTTTTGCCAATGCTTCGAACCACCTTAAACTAGATTCTCTCATTAAAGGCCTTAAAATGCTTTTACATTTCTAAATACTTTTGAGGAAGAGGCTTTTAGACTTGAAGCAGATAAAGCCTTGATACCATGTTAATTGGTAACAGCCAACTCTTTTACAAGATAACATCTTTAGGTGAAGGTCCTAGAATGTAACAACTTAGGATTAAGGCCTCAAAATGCTTTTACATCTTTAAACAACCTTTGAGGAAGAGTTCTTTAGGTTTGAAGCAGATAATGCACAGGCGTAAATTTCCTTGAGCTGAAATTTACTTTAATTATGAAGAATTGGGTGGAAGGGGTGGCAGCTGGCAAGGACCGGATCTTGACCCCTTGGCCATAAAGCCTTGATAGTTGATACCGTGTGTCAACAGTAAACTTTTGTACAAGATAAATTTTGTAGGTGAAGGTCCTAGAATGTAACAATGAGGTTGGACCGACATTCCTTTTCACGTACAATTTTCCAGTTGACAATGTGTCATCTTTTTTTTTTGGTCTAGGACAATGTGTCATCTTTGGTTCAGTGGTATATGAACTCTAGCAACCCTGTTTTTTACTTTATAAAGAATGGTTTTAGTTTATGTTGTGAAGAGTATCCATTTTAAGTAAAGTTGACAATAAGCAGCATTTGTTGAAAATGGTAAGAAATTGTTGTTTATGTTCAGTTGGATCCCCAAATGGCTTTATTCTCATTCTTAAACTCAGTCATCCAGACAGAGTAGCACCCTTGGCTGTCTATTAATTTTGATGCACAGCAATCTTAGTAATAGTTAATAAGGACACGGTCAAGTATATAGCTTAACTAAATGCTTATTCATTAAGTTATGCTTATACATTAAGTTATTTTTGGGAGTTTGATTAAGAACTTATTCGTGCTATTTTGGAGGGATTATTGAAATTAATTGAAAATAACTTATGGGTATGTCATAAATTACTGCTGTAAACTTTCTAGGTTATTTCAGAATTGAATTCATCTGCATATCTTGCTGCGTTAGGTAGTACCAATTGAACAATTATCAATATTTTATACATTTTTCTTTGGAAGAAGAGTCAATATTGATTGGATTGAAGGGAGCTTCTCTTGTAAAAAAGAATGAAATGTATATTTTATAGCTTTAGTAATTGAGGGATAAGGGTTCAGTGTTTACAGTGAAATTTATCACGACCGCTAATATACCATTTGTGCTGCAGGTTTAGCTGGTGCTACAGCTGATGTCCACTGTTATGATGTCTTGACTAATAAATGGTCTAGGTGAGTTTAGACTTAGGTTATTCTTTCCCACCTCTGTTATGCCATAATTAATACTTTTATAGTCTTAGATGCTCTGCACAGTGCTTATAATGGAAATATAATGCAGGCTAACTCCCTTTGGAGAACCTCCAACACCAAGGGCTGCCCATGTGGCAACTGCCGTGGGAACCATGGTGGTTATTCAGGTAACACTGAGGGGATATCTGAGATTATCTTAATGTTGGTGGATTTATTTCCTTTCTTTAAATGATAAGCCTAATTCTTTGTGGAATGTTGCCTTGTTACCTAGGGTGGCATTGGTCCTGCTGGTTTGTCGGCAGAAGACCTTCATGTGCTTGATCTCACTCAGCAATGGCCCCGATGGCATAGGTTAGACACATAACCTATGCGTTTTTATTCCTTGATGACTTAATGTTTCCAAATTTCAATGAAACTTTATATAATCTAAATGGTTCTGAATTATATGTAGAGTGTCTGTTCAAGGCCCCGGACCAGGGTCACGCTATGGACATGTAATGGCTTTGGTGGGCCAGAGGTATCTTATGGCAATTGGAGGCAATGATGGTAAGTTGGTAACTCTCGAATGCTATCCCATTTATATTTTTTTGCCTTGTTTGTGTCTCTGGAAATTTAATGGATGCTAAACTTCTTTCATTTTTTCTTTCCAGGAAAGAGACCTTTGGCTGATGTATGGGCCTTGGACACTGCTGCCAAGCCATATGAATGGCGGAAGTTAGAGCCAGAAGGAGAGGGTCCACCTCCATGCATGTATCCTTCGATCTCCTTAAATTCTGCCTTTCTAGACTGATATTTTGACTTCACTTTATACATATCAGTTTTAATTCTCAAGAACACCAGATAATGTCTGTTTACATTTTAGCCTTTGACCTCTTGAATTAGGTTCTAAAGATTGTGACCATGTTATTGCACAAACTAAATGAATGAGTGGTTATATTAAACACAAAATTCCAGTTTGACTTGTGTAGTAACTCTAATTGATTGAATTGGCATGTTTCATATTGTTTATATTTGTAAACTTTTTTCAAATCTTCATATGTTTTTATTGTTCTTTTTCCTCTGTGCTCTGTTTTCTATCATATTTGTGACCGTATTTTTTTATTGTTCTTTTTTTTCTCTCTGTACTCTGTTTTCTATCATTTTTTTTTAAAATTGACCATATTTGTAATTGCTTTATTTTTTACGAGAATTATGATTGTAGAATAGGTTCACCTTCATTTTCTTGTTGTTTATATGTGTGAAAACTTGAAAGAGTTAGACTGCAGACTTGCGTAAGATTTGAATTAAAGCTTAACTTAATTTGAAATTTTTTATTGGCATTGATATTTTGTTATATGTGATGAATTTGTCTTATTATTGCGGTGTTTGTTTTCAGTGCAAGAGATTAATTTGTTTCACCATTGAAGGTGTAAACAAATAACTGTAGAGTGTAGACCTACCTTATTATATTTATGAAGCTGGCTATCTTTTTGTACAATTTATCATCATATGGGGTTGATTTGTCAAATTTTTCACTTGTTTTACTAGGTATGCAACTGCAAGTGCACGCTCTGATGGGCTTCTTCTTCTTTGTGGAGGAAGGGATGCCAATAGTGTCGTAAGTTATCTATTCATTATGTTTATTTGATTTTCTGAGGAAGCTTGTAATTTTTGTCTTATCTTCACCTCCGGTGCTAGCTCTTGGGCTGAGTTAGGTGGCCGTATTTTCAATTTTTACGATGGTTTCAGAAATTATTCTAGATCTGTTCTTGGGCCACTCATAGTCTTCAACCCTTTAGATTTTTAGTCCTTTTTTTTTTCCTGGTCAAATATAGATGTCTAGACCTGGGCAGAAGGGTGTGGTAATTGGGCCACCTGGATTTTTCCATGCTCCCGATGTCCAGTCTTGGACGTTAAAGAGAGTATTGAGACTTGAGATGTCACATTGACTAGAGGTGTGACCAAAGTAGTCATTATAAAGGTTTGGGCAATCCTCACCACTTGAGCTAGCTGTTGGGTTGAGTTAGTCCTAGCCCAAATTCTAACAGTATCAAGAGCTGGAAAAAACTAAAACAAAACATTTCAGGAAACTAGGAGTGCAACTGAACAATGCTATCTCTTTGCCAATTAGAGAAGGAAACACCTTGAGATATCCTGGTTTGAGTTGTAGAGACAAGCTAAGAACGGCTAATTTAAATCAGTACTATTCAGAAACTACTGGAGTACTTTTATCTTGTGTCGAAGTTCCAGCAGCTTGATTAAATTGCTCAAGCGGGCTTTATCAAATATTTACTGGTGGCATTTATAGTTGTGAATATTTTAGGTTGAGTAAGATGTGTATGGGCAGATGCTCTTATATCAATGTCTGCTTTATATTTTAAGGCTTCTTACCCAACCTTTACTCTAATGAATAAACCTGTTTAACTTCTGTTGGACATTTTTTGGGTGGTTATTTGCAAAGTGTTTTATCCTAAGCATTACGGGAATTATCATTGCAGCCATTGGCTAGTGCATATGGACTTGCTAAGCATAGAGATGGTCGTTGGGAATGGGCAATCGCCCCAGGTGTCTCACCATCTCCAAGATATCAGCATGCAGCGGTTAGATTCAGTTTCTTATATATTTTTCTCATTTTTTCTTCGTTGGCTATATGTTCAAGGATCATGCTTAATTTAATGATTCTAGGTATTTGTTAATGCAAGGCTGCATGTGTCTGGTGGGGCTCTTGGTGGAGGACGGATGGTTGAAGACTCATCAAGTGTTGCAGGTAACTCAATCGGTGTTGTTTCATTTGTTTTTGTTAACTGGTTCTCTGAGTACAATTTGGAGTGCATATGATATAAAATTATCATTATGTTTTTATATTGTTTACAATTTGACATTCAAATGGTTTCTTATTCTCAAATATTGGGGAAATCATTCTTGTTTCAGTCCATTCTTTTGGTGCCCTGACTAATTTTTACCTATGGCCACTTCTATTGATTTATTTCTGTGGATGCAATATTTAGGGATATTCCAAATGGTGCTGTATATCTGACCTTTTTTCCCCCTTTTGTAGTATTGGACACTGCTGCTGGTGTTTGGTGTGATACAAAATCTGTTGTTACCACTCCAAGAACTGGTAGATACAGTGCTGATGCAGCTGGTGGAGACGCCGCAGTTGAGTTGACTCGACGTTGTAGACATGCAGCTGCAGCTGTTGGTGACCTAATTTTTATTTACGGTGGTTTACGTGGGGGTAAGTCATAATTATAACTATTTGCAGGTTCATCTTATTTTCGGGGGTGACCGGATTATTACTTTGCCGTTATTAGTTTCTTATATTATATTTTTTATAAATTAGGAAGTTACTAATTGTATATATTTAAAAATCAACTAGAATCAATTTGCATATAATTATCAGGTAGTAACTGAGTCTGTACTATCTATGGAGTGTAAAGAATAATGGAAGGCAGATAAAAGTAAAAAGAAAACGAATACTTTTTATTGAATGATTGAAACTTGTTTTACAGAATACAAGACCACGCACTTATATAGTGGGGAGAGGTAACAACTGAGTGGTTAACTAACTGGTCAAGCACTTATAACTGCTAATTGAAAGATAAAGTATTAACTGCAAAGCAGTGGCATGAACACACTCAATAACATTACTCTATTGATCGTGGTGGAATAGAGAATCAAAGAAGGCATCATGCCAGAATTTCTTTTGACACATCTTCTGGTTTCCTCTATGTTAATAGTTTTCTGTCGTAGATTCTTTGTAAATATTCAATTTGGGATTTCGTGTTGTGATTTAATCATTTCGTTACTTCAACAGCGTGACTGACATGAATATATTGTGTTTATGCCTCAGGAGTGTTGCTGGATGACCTGCTTGTTGCTGAAGATCTTGCTGCTGCTGAAACAACATCTGCTGCTTCACATGCTGCTGCAGCAGCTGCATCTAATGTACAAGCAGGGCGCTTGCCTGGACGATATGGGTTTGATGATAGGCCAAGGCAAACAATGACTGAAGTGGCTGCTGATGGTTCTGTTGTATTGGGAAATCCAGTTGCACCCCCTATGAATGGTGACATTTATACTGACATCAGCACTGAAAATGCCATACTTCAGGGACCTCGGTAAGAAAGACTCATTCTCATTGTGTGATGTATTTTATGTTGCTACTTTGGATTCATTCCTTCAAATTAATTTTAACAGTAGAATTGCCAAAGGAGTTGAGTATCTGGTTGAAGCATCTGCTGCAGAAGCCGAAGCTATTAGTGCCGCACTGGCTGCTGCAAAGGCACGGCAAGAAAATGGAGAAGTGGAATTACCTGACAGAGATCGTGGGGCTGAGGCCACCCCTAGTGGGAAACACACATCCTCCTTGATTAAGCCTGATCCTGTAGCAAATAACATCGCTTCTGGTGGAGTTCGGCTGCATCACAGAGCTGTGGGTGATACATTCTAATTACTAAAAATCATGTTGTGTATAAGTATCTATAAAATATTTAAGCGCAAGAAATAAATGTTCAATTTTCTACAGGTAGTTATTGCTGCAGAAACTGGTGGAGCATTAGGTGGCATGGTTAGGCAGCTTTCAATTGATCAATTTGAAAATGAAGGCAGGCGCGTCAGTTACGGGACTCCGGAAAATGCAACTGCTGCTAGAAAATTATTAGATCGGCAGATGTCCATCAATAGTGTGCCAAAAAAGGTACAGATTCATCTTTACAACTAGTTATCAAACATGAAAGCATAATAATAAGTCACTGATTATATTAGACAAAAACTTCATATTATTATTGGTAATGTTTATTGACCATTTTATTGTCACTACTTACTCTATCTTGCATTAAGATTTTCTGATATTTTTGGGGTTTCTGTCTGTATCCTGTTGACTCTGTACATTTATATACACATACACATACCCATGTTTGTTTAAGATAACTTTAATAAAGCATGCTTGTTTTGTCTTGTAATTAGATTTGTTTCTTATGGCGTTCTCTTACCATCTTTATAGGTCATAGCACACCTCTTAAAGCCCCGTGGATGGAAACCACCAGTACGCCGGCAATTTTTCTTAGACTGTAATGAAATTGCTGATCTTTGCGACAGTGCTGAGCGGATATTTTCAAGCGAACCAAGTGTCTTACAACTCAGTGCACCAATTAAAATATTTGGTGATTTACATGGGCAGTTTGGGGATCTCATGCGCCTTTTTGACGAGTATGGTGCACCATCAACTGCTGGTGACATTGCGTAAGTTCTGTATATCCCATTGATGGTTTTATTTGTGAACAACATATATTTTAAAATGGTGCAAGCTTCTTGTTTAGTTATTTTTCAGGGTATTTAATCATGGTTATTGATGTATAAGTTGCCAAATCAAAATCACGACCAACTTTCTATATTTAGGTCAATTGTTTTTCTTTATTAGTTTTTCATACCCTTGTTATATTGTTGAGTTCTAATCCCCTGAGCAAAGTTTTAATTGATTACCCCACATGTGCATGTTATAGATGACTCGTTTCGTTTTCAATTTATTTTTCATGGCTCTGTTTCTTCACTCAATTACCTCAGTCTAATCTACTTTTAAGTAAATGATCTCGTCTTTGAAGGGTTAAGTTAGGCTTGATCCATATATTAAGACTATTATAACACTGGTGATTTATGCTTTTGATTTTTTTTTCTTTATTAATTTTGTATAAATGATGCATTTGATTTTTTTCCTTTATTAATTTTGTATAAATGACTTCCAGATATATCGATTATCTATTCCTTGGAGACTATGTTGACCGGGGACAGCACAGCTTGGAAACTATAACCCTTCTTCTTGCTCTGAAGGTACTCTCAATTGTTTAAGTTGTCTTTCTGCATTGCAAGTTTGATGGCCCCAAATTTATGCATTGTTTTGTGAATATTGCAGGTTGAGTATCCCACTAATGTACATCTGATACGTGGAAACCATGAAGCTGCAGATATTAATGCCCTTTTTGGTTTTCGAATAGAGTGCATTGAAAGGATGGTAAGGAATCCCTGCAACCTGATATTGTTTCTTACTTATGTTGAGTAACCAACCAACTTACCGTGTAAGTTCTTGATCAGGGGGAGAGAGACGGAATTTGGACATGGCATCGGATTAACCGTCTATTTAATTGGCTTCCTCTAGCTGCTTTAATCGAGAAGAAGATTATTTGCATGCATGGGGGTATTGGTCGTTCAATAAATCATATAGAACAGATTGAGAATATTCAACGACCAATTCCAATGGAAGCAGGGTCAATTGTGCTTATGGATCTGTTGTGGTTAGTGCGTTTGTGTATCATTGCTGTTTATATCTGTACCTCGTGTCCTGGATATAACAGCATGAAATGTTTCTCTCCAGGTCTGATCCTACAGAGAATGACAGCGTGGAAGGATTGCGGCCAAATGCTAGAGGTCCAGGGTTAGTTACTTTTGGGGTGAGTGCTCCTGTAAATATGTAGTAATTTGGTAGTCCCAGCGTTTCTAGACGATAATATGGCAATGCATATTAATATGCTGATGTTAAGATCTCACACATTATGGAGATATAATATGGACCAAGTTGAGATTAGACGAGATAATAGGGAAAACTGTGTTTGATGCATTGATTTTTACCTGTCATTCTGAGGTTATGGAACGAGATACTGTGTGCGCTATTAGTGGATGTGCACAAGTAGGGTTAGAGGAACACAATATAAGAGCTTTGGAAGGATTTGCTAGGTTTGGTCTTGACTAAAATAACAGTTCGAGTAAAGATTTCTTAGGAGGTAATCTAAATGGCCGTCAAGGCAACTGGTTTTAAGCATTCGTTGAAGCTTGAAAATTGAAGGGTGTTACTATTATATTTGTAAATTGTAAGCTAGGCTTTATATATAAATTTAAATTTGAAAGCTCATGAAATTGATAAATGGCTGTAGATTCTTATTTACCACCATCCATATCATATGCTGGTGGAAGTGTTATCATGACTGCACGACTGCGGGCTCTCCGGATTTGCTCTAATTTGCAATCTGTCTGTGATTGGTGTTATTTGAATTGTAGAAGTTTCCTTGTTTGGATGGTGTGCATACTTTAAATAATGTTTTAACCTATGCTATTTGATAGTTTTTTATACATGGTATCATGCTCATTTAAATGGGGTTCTGTACTTCAGCCTGATCGAGTCATGGAATTTTGCAACAACAATGATCTCCAGCTAATTGTCCGTGCACATGAATGTGTGATGGATGGGTTTGAGCGTTTTGCCCAGGGACATTTGATCACACTTTTCTCGGCTACAAATTATTGCGGTATCTGTTGCTGACTTCTGCATTACACATTGTCCTAAGATCACGTTTTCTTTCAAATTTTGACTCTTCCAGTTGTTCCCATAGGTACTGCAAATAATGCTGGAGCAATATTGGTTTTGGGTAGAGACCTTGTTGTAGTTCCTAAATTGATTCATCCTCTACCTCCTGCAATTTCTTCACCAGAAACGTCACCAGAACGGCATATTGAAGATACATGGATGCAGGTACTCCTTCAGATATTTTTCATTAAAAAAAAACATAGTACCACTATTTAAACAACAAAATCATGTTTATCAAAATCATTATACAACATAGTATGTTATAGGATATCAAATATATACAAACACATCTACGTGAATAGTTGGTGTAACCTCACTATTATGTTGCTTACAAAAGTTAAAATTTTACGTGCAGGAGTTGAATGCCAACAGACCACCAACACCAACTAGAGGTCGGCCCCCAGTTACAAATGACCGAGGTTCACTCGCTTGGATATAGTGATTATTGAGGATGCCCCTAATCTTCACACTTTACTGGCTCGTGCTATCGCCTTGTTTGTGTTTTGTATATAGCAGGATGCCATTTATGGGAGTCTCCAGACCTATGATCTTAATACCTGCAGAAAGCTTGGCTTTCTTAGTTCTAGCTCTCACCCCTCAATCAGCATGCATTGATGAAGATACACGTTCGGCACGCAAGGTTGGTTGCCACTGCTAGGTTTACTTTGACAAAGGTAGAAGTTGCACTACGAGTCCTCCCACCCATTGTAAATTGAGCATAGGTTATGAAGTCAAGGCTGTGGTTCTGTTATCATGGATTGCCATTTTTCTCATTCTTATACATTTTTCACTTCTTGCCCTTAGGCTATTATTATTGTTGGGTTTTTACGTGATGGTGAGATATATATAAGTCAGAAGTCGTATAGGTCCCTGTATCATAGTTGTTGATTTGTAATTTTTCGTCTTTGTACAATCAATTTTTGTGTGAATCAATATTCTCTGACGAGTGTGAATTTTGATACAAATTTCAACTTGACATTGAAGCTGGATCGAAATAGAAGTTCTGACTTTCAAATCATGTATAAATCACTAAGGCACAAATTAAAAGAGAAAAGTTAAATAATTGCAATAACGTTTTACAACCATGGATGTAGGTCCCAGGTATATAACATTTATTTATATCAGTTACCGTTCAATTGTCAATGTATAGGTCCATGTGTCATAGTTGATTTGTAATTTTTCATTTTTGTACAATCAATTGTTGATTTGTAATTTTTCATTTTTGTACAATTAATTAATATTCTCTGACGAGTGTGAAATTTGATACAAATTTCAAGTTGTATAGAAATAGAAGTTCTGACTTTCAAATCATGTATAAATAACTACGTCACAAATTAAAAAAGAAGTTAAATAATTGCAATAATGAACGGTAACTGATATAAATAAATCAGAAGTTGTATAGGTCCATGTATCATAGTTGAATTTTGTGCATTCAATTGTTGATTTGTAAATTTTCGTTTTAGTACAATCAATTTTTGTTGTGTGAATCAAATATTCTCTGACGAGTGTGTTTTGATATAAGATTTCAACTTCATTGAAGCTGTTTTGATATAAGATTTCAACTTCATTGAAGCTGGATCGAAATAGAAGTTTTGACTTTCGAATTATAAATCTCTACGGCACAAATAAAAATAGAAAAGTTAAATAATTGCAATGACGTTTTAAAATCATGGATATAGTTTACCTGGATATTTTACATTGAACGGTAACTAAATCAGAATGATTTTTTTTTCCTTCCATCAAAGTGTCTAACCTAAAATCTGGCTTACGTGCAGATGACTGGTATATAAATAGCTTACACAATTTCTAAAAAAACCCTTTGTAGAGGTAATACAACTTTGATAATTCCTCCTGTGTATCAATCAGTACTACGGCAAAATATCAATCAGTATTCATTTGGAGGTCTACATTCCATTGAGATGCCTCTCATGACCCTAGAGATAAACATCATTACAATATCAAACTAACACAAAGGGCGCATGGCTAAGTTTTCTTGGACTCCTGTTGGATAGGTTGCCTCTGACCAAACACCCTAGCCTCTTTTTACAGGCCTCTGAACGTAGGATTTGTTAGGATCTTCTGTCTTGAGCTTAGGGGGACGAATTTCTCCCTTTTTGTTCTACAGCCATAAAAAAAACGTAATGTTAGTTAAGCAAATCACTGTGTTCGAAGGTGTATGCAAGCGTCGAGTAGTAGTGGTGATAAACCCAAGAAGCTTAATATCTTACCTTCTTTCCACCCTTCATAAAATCTCTCCAGCTGGATACCTGATGAAGTATAAGGAAATGATTGTGTCAATTCATCCATATATTTTGACGGCATGAAATTTTTCTGATACTCCACGCCAACAGAATTTAGAACATATTTTTATAGGGAATATATGATACATATAAGAATGTATTTAGCACCATTTTGATTACTTTTAGACTGCTGATGAAAGGATGAGAGAAACAACAATTGATAATGCTATGAATTCAAAGCAGATTGAACAGACAAAAACCAATAATATTACAAACCGAGGTTTACAAGCTAGTCTCATTTTATGAAATTTATTGGTAGTACTAGCTATTCAAATAAAAATCTTGTAGTTTCCTATTGATGATTACATAAAAACTATTCGCATGCATGTAACAAACAACCTAAGAGCTCCTTAGATGGTGAAACTGCCTCCTCCAATTCTTCTAATAATGGAATGAAATTTCAGTACTAAATAAAGTTGGTGTAAGCCTTGTCAAATGCCAACATTTGGGGACATTCGTTTCGAGTTATCTAAAATCATTCTTGGCGGGGATTAAGGTAGTTATAAGAATAAAAAATAAATACAAAAATTCATTCACGCTTCATGGGCAAGTTTCTGAACCCTTTCCTTGATGCAAACAATGAAAATGGGGAAGTTATTTTTTTCCAAGGAATGTTTTACAGTTGGGAATAAAAATTGTAACCATGTAACAAACAAAATATAAATTGCCCAAAAATTATTCCTAGAAATGTGTTTAGATTTCTTGCAACAAATACACTAGGCTAAATTCCTTCAAAAAAAAAAAAACTAGGCTAAATGCCTTCATGTGAGAGGAAGTGTTAATTAAGAGATAAAGAGATTCCTTTTTTCAGGCAATTGGTCATTGGCATAAGTGGTCCATGTTAATTTTTACCACTATGCAAAGTAGTGATATTGATACATGATTGTCTATGATGATGAATTTTAGAAAACTGATCATGTAGGCTTGTGATAGATGGTGACTACCAGATAACAACACCCGCCCTCTAAAACTTTAAAACGTATAATTGCTACAAGTTTAAGTCATTTGAGATTTTGTTATAAAAATAGTTTATTGTTACAAATTCAATTAACCTACAAGAATGGGTTATTAAGGTTATTATCCAACTTTTGTCACACAAAAAAAAAAAGATTATTATCCAAAGACCCGAAATATTACCACCATGATTAGTACCTATGATTCATAAGAAAATCATAAAATTGAAATCAGCCTTGGCAAATTGTACAAAGAGCATTTTAGTTTGCAAGGACTCTTGTGAGACTGATATGGCGCACCTTCAATTCAAATATTTTTCTGAATAAATAATCTCATCACAATCACAAGTAACGCTCATGCACTCACATCGATACTAAACTTTATCACAGATAGTCAGAAAGTACACAGAACACAAATATCATTTGGCCATATTCTAGAACACTTCACAGCTTAGTTATAGATTTCATAGGCACAATTCCAAAATTAATATTCACTTTTAATCAAAGACCCATAAACACAGCTTGCAGTTTGACGTATAAAATGAAGTTTAAATATGGAACTGAAAACTAACCCTCTTTTCTCTTGTTCCTTCCCATTCCTCTTCATGTTCACGCTTTCTTTTCCATATTTCTTTCTGTTCCTCCTCATCCTTTTTTAATCTGCCTTCCTCCTCGGATATCTACATAATATTTAATAAGCTAAAAGGTCAAAAGACAATAAATCTTCTCGCGTACATAATTTCTCAGGCCAAATTTACATAGATAAACAGACTTCTAACAATCTCATTTTCTTATCACTAGCACTTTCTGATGCCATACCAAAATTTGGGAAAACATCATGTGCACGAAAACAAACGTTCTAAATAATAAAGCAAACCACAATAACAGAACTTTTAATGCTTTGTAAATGACCAAAGCTAGACTTTTTAAAAAGCACCTAATCACTGTCAATTTAGGAATGCCTAGTAAAAATGATCATCATGTCGTAGACTCATCCAATTGGTTCAGACAAACTTAAAACTCATACGATTCTGAGTTCAGTCTAAGTATAAAACAATGATTTAATGTGAATGAGTGCATGGTGAGAAGTAATAAGACCATACCCTCATTTGCATTTTTCTTCTCCTCCATTCTTTTTCTGTTAATAGTTCACGAACTTTAAGTTTGAGCTCCTGCTTGAATTCTTCCGACTGTTCATATTGCTTATCATATTTTCCCTGATAAGAAATAAAGTACTTCTTTTTAATAAGCAAGGGTATATTGTTTCTTGAATAGTAATATACTAAGCTTACATTCTGGTAATGTCACCACCTCTTGTGTGTAATTAGACCACAAGGGTGGTGCAAGACACACAGCCAAAAATGAAATATACTCACACGAGAAGGGGGAGTATTCTAAAGACTTCATATATTGACCAAGAGAACCCTAACAAAACTATATATACCTCGTCAACTAAGGATTTCATTTTTGAGGCTGTATCCTTCTTCAGATGTTTTTTTCTCTTTACTCTAAGTTCTTCTGCAACTCACATCAATGAAAAAAATTAGTTCTTTTATATAACATATGCCCTTGCTTCTGCACAGACATTTCTTCTATACAATGGAGATAAAAAAAACGGGTGGGATAAAAAAATAGGGGGAAAACGTTGCAATAACAGAAAAAATAGACCCGAATTAAAAGGTTTTAGGTTTTCATGTTTAAAATACATTGATGAACTACCCCAGAGGGTGTATACAGAACTGTAACAGTAAGTGCATAGACATGGCCCACCAAAAACTTTCAACCTCAAGATCAAGTCACAAAACTCAACCTCATGTGAGACAAACATCGTTAATGATCTAGCATTTGGGAAAAAATAATTTTACCATTAGATTGATAAAAATAGTAAACCAGGTTTTGCAAATCACTGTAGTTGTGTGACATCTTCTTTCCATGATATGAATGCAACCCTTGGTAGAAATAATTTGCACTTTTAAGACATGTAACGACTAGACAAGCATTAAAGACAGACTTGCACTAACCTTTTGCTGAATTAACTTGGCTAAGAAGATAATCTCTTTCATTTGGATCGAGTAATAATTGTTGTGCTTTTGCTAGTGCTGCATTCAAGTAAATAGCACAACACACATTAAAAAGAATTACAAATGTTCATGTGAGCCATCATGTTGCAGAAATGATTAAATTTTATCATAATTCATAACTGATCCATTCTTCAATATGTTAAAAAAGAGCATGCTACTTTATAACAGTATAATGTCAGAGAGCATTATGTACAAGTACAACAACAGAATCAATATAATCATGCTAAGAGTTAAAAATGGGATCCTACGTCCCGACACTCTTGAGATTGCAGTCGCACACAGTAATGTATATATCAACCAAAATAACACTTGAATGGAATAAAAAATACCTAAGGTAGATTCTATACATTTCCCTCTTAGGCATCATATATGTAACCAACATATCACTGTCTTGGTCAAGCTGAAGTCCAATAAAGATGACAGTATGAAGAAGTAATTGAGACGATATGTAATACTGGACATACAATTTAGTGTAAAACTATGAGATGTAACTGTTTTTAAACTATCTGTGAGGAAATGTGAGGTAACTATACACAACTAGTTGAACCTTTCAAAGTTATCTTCCGCTATTGATGCGGAAGAGAGAAGAAACCTCTTCCAATCTACCAAATTTTCCTGTCTAAATAATATTATAAAAGTAATTCATCCATGCCCCAATCCTCGCTTTGACTGTAAAGTTTATCATATTATTATAAATATCAATTTATGCACGTATTTTCTCACTGTTGGGAAATTTGCAAATTCCGGTATATATTATACTACAGCAGTAAGTTTCAGGATTCGAGCTAGTTC
>Ga0315913_1004130_pt1 | contig 17551 bp, 9 predicted proteins | sample MpolsnodulesMG_FD_207736 | JGI IMG/M metagenome (GOLD analysis project Ga0315913, IMG submission 207736) | Medicago polymorpha root nodule microbial communities from Los Angeles, California, United States - small nodules | ecosystem: Host-associated > Plants > Roots > Nodule | place: USA... | reverse complement strand
AAATAGGTGGTCAGCAAAAGTAAGAAGAGAATTTGATTCACAAAGGGGATTTATATTTACCTTTTGTAGTTTATGTCTTCAACATCTAGTTGTTGCCTGTTCTCATGAGTATTTGCCAAGGCTGCAACAAAAAAATGGAACATATAGTATATAGATTTTTTTTTTGACGTCATAATATATAGATTTGTTGAGAAAAAAAATCCTTCACTTGTTAACCTAATACACAAATGAACGGAGTTAGATGGAGGAAAGCATGAAATAAAGTGTTGAAATAAACAGAAGAAATAAAGCGGTGAACTAACCCGTGCGATGTTGCTTTCGATTTAGGAGTTAGATGGAGGAAAGCATGAAATAAAGTGTTGAAATAAACAAAAGAAATAAAGTGGTGAACTAACCTGTGCGATGTTGCTTTCAATTTAGGAGTTAGACGGAGGAAAACATGAAATAAAGTGTTGAAATAAACAGAAGAAATAAAGCGGTGAACTAACCCGTGCGATGTTGCTTTCGATTTAGGAGTTAGATGGAGGAAAGCATGAAATAAAGTATTGAAATAAACAAAAGAAATAAAGCGGTGAACTAACCTGTGCGATGTTGCTTTCGATTTAGGAGTTAGATGGAGGAAAGCATGAAATAAAGTGTTGAAATAAACAGAAGAAATAAAGCGGTGAACACTTCAAAAAAAAAATAGGGCAGATTTGTTTTGTTCAAAAAAATAGGAGATTAGGTGTGATCTGTTGAGAACATTTCAAAAAAAATAGGGCAGATTTGTTTTGTTCAAAAAAAAAAGGAGATTAGGTGTGATTTGTCGAGAAGGAAAAAATAGGGTTAATAATTAAACAGGGGTATTAGAGTAAAATTAACCATTAAGGTTAGGTTTAAATTAGGGCAAACATTAGCTTCCGGGTTAACTTTTAATAAATAAGAGATTTAAGGTGTAGCGGGTAACAATTATTTTTATTTTTATTTTTATCACAACAAACTCTTAAAATTCGTAGATGAGCTTGTTACAGCTCCAAAAAATAGATTTATAAGATGAAAATTGTCCTCAAGCTACGCCTTAAGCTAAAATCAACATACTTACTTCCATTATTGGTATTAGAAGCACGATCTCCATGGATAAATATTTGGGTTTTTCTATTCTCAAATGATGAGTTAAAAGAAGCAATTTCCATTTTATCATGGAAAAAATGCAATTTAGGCTAGCTTTTTGGAAGAATAAATTGTTAAACAAGGCGGGCAGGTTAACTATAGCTACTTCGGTTCTTTCATCTATCACATTCTATTACATGCATATTGCATGGCTGCCTGAAAGCATTTGTGAATACATTGATCAAACCACTATAAATTTCATTTGGAGATGCTAACAATAAAGGTATTCATCTGGTTGGATGGAACAAAATTGTTAGACCAAAGTATCAAGGCAGATTAGGTATTAGAACAGCAAGAGAAATGAACATTTGCCTTCTTAAAAAGCTAGTTTGAGACATAGTTCAATCTCCAAAAAAAATTACGGGTTGATATCCTTTCAGATAAGTATGTTTTTGGTATGCGTCTCCATTATGCTGCTACTAGGCCTACTGATTCTTCCACTTGGTCTTCCATCATCCGTGCAAAAAAAATCTCAAAGCTGACGTTTCTTGGCGTGTAGGCTCACATATCTTCTTTCTGGTATTACCCTTGGAGCACCTTTGGCTACTTAGGGACTTTGGTACCATATGTTGACATCCGTGACATTCCCTTAACTGTCAAAGGTGCCATATCTTCCAACAACCCTCATACTCACGTTCTTTACACGTCCCTTCCTCCCATTGTATCCAACACCATCAATAACATGCATTTCAAATTTAATGATGTCGTAGAAGATATATTTATTTGGTCAAGTAATAAAAATGGTAGCTACACTACAAAGAGTGGATATCGATGACTGATTTCTCATACCACCCCCAACCATAACCACTCTTGGTATTGGATTTGAAAATTAAAGATTCCGGAGAAAATCAAATTTCTCATATGACTGGCTTGTCATTCTTCGACCCCCACTCTTTCTCTGCTCAATCATAGGAACATCTCAGCATCTTCTACCTGTACTAGGTGCGGCCAAGAGACTTTTCTCCGTTGTGTTCAAGATTGTGATTTTTCAAAAAAAAAATGTATCATTTCGATTTCAATCATCCACCTTTTTTTGATTGCATGGTCCCTCATGACTGGCTCAAATCTGGCCTTATAGGTACTCATTCCTTCACCTTCTCTGCCATCATTTGGTGGGCTTAGCGTCACCATAACATGATGTGTGTTTAAGCCAAGATAACATGTCTATTCACCATCTTGTTTTTAATATTCAAAGTATGGTAGCAACCTTCAACAACTGTCTCACCATCAACCCCATTAGCGCAGAAGAGGACAAATTTATCAAATGGAAACATAACAATCATTCTAATGTAATCCTTAATGTTGATGGAGGTTGTCTTTGGTGACCTCTTTCGTAATTATGTTGAGTTCTATTTGTCAGGATTCTTTGGTTTCACCAAAAATCGAGCTGATATTCTCCAAGCGGGGCTTTTGGCAATTTACCATGGTCTTTTGCAAGCGAAAGAAATGGCAATAGCTGATTTTGTTTGTTACTCTGACTCTCTGCAGTGTATTAATTTCATCAAAGACCCTCCAATGAAGTTTCACATTTATGCACTGTTGATTCAAGACATTAAGGAGCTCACTGATCAAATTAATGTTACCATTTGACATACTTTAAGAGAAGGGAACTAATGTGCAGACTTTTTGGCCAGGCTTGGAGCTTTCTCAGATATTGATCTTTCCTTCCACGCTTCACTTCCCGAAGGCCTTCGAAGTCTTCCAAGGATTGACACAACTGAAACTTTTTTTTTCTAGAGTGTAGTTTGTTTTTTTATTCTCTCTTTTTTTGCTTGTTTTGATTAGCATTGTAACAAAAAAAAGATTGTCCTCATTAATAAACATAAGTTTATACCATTTTTTTTTATTAAGGCTAAATTACGCCGAAGATTATTTAATCGTAACAAGTTAGTTTTTTAAGTTTTTTTCATATCAATTGCGTCTTTTAAGTTATTTAATTGTAACAAGTTACTCCTTTAAGTATTTTATGTAATACATAGGTCCTTTAAGTTATTTAATTGTAACTTTTAGACTCGGAATAACTTACATTTTGAAGATCTGAAATCCTCCAAATTGTTACGGTTAAATAACTTAAAGAACCTCATTGGTATGGAGAAAAAAAACTTAAAGGGTCAACTTGTTACAATTAATTAATTTAATGGATCTAAATGATACAGAAAAAAAACTTAAAAACCAATTTGTTGCAATTAAATAACTTTAAAGACTTCTTGTGTAATTTAACTTTTTATTAAATATAGAACTCTTTAACACATTTCTTCACATTTAACACTATTGAGTTTGATGGAGAAATATAAATTGTGGGTGATTCGATAACAGAAATCTAATAGCATATGGTTGAACGGATTTTGAAGATGTTCTGATACCAACTAAAAATTTGTGGTTAAGTCTAACACAAATCACAAAACCGACTTATGATATGAGAGTTGTCCTACTTATAAATACTTATTTAAGTAATCTGAGGTGTGACTCTTGAACATGAATTTATATTTATCTTATGAAATTGCCTTTTCTTAAATTTGCGAAAAGACATAAATGCATCAATATAGAGCAATATCTTATCATATTATTTAGTCAGTGAATATCATAGTGTGAGTGTTGAAAATTCTAGCATACCAAGTCTGATTCATATTTGTAAAAAAAAGTCTTATCTATCCCATATATTAACTTTAACGGGTCATATTTTATGTGCTCCTAATGTGCAGATGTTTTTTATGTAAACTGGGAAGAAGTACTTCCTGCAGCTACTGCAGTCTCAACTCTCGGAGGTTTTGGTATCCAGGAACAAATGAGTAAGATTAATAAAGCAAGACTTAAATTTATAGCTTTATTTGAAGCTGAAGTGCATAGAATTGTGTGATAGTATCATCACTGGACCAAGTTGAATGTTTATAGAATTACAGATATGAAGAAGGATAAGTGAAATAATTAGATATAACCACTCATGATAAACACTTATGCTAGAAGTGCTTAATTAAGTCGTTTATCCAAACATAGCCATAGGACAGATTGCAATGTTTCTTTACATTTTAGCTGGCTGGTTTGTATATATATACACAGAAATCATTTGATGCTTATGGCTTTACAGGAAGTTCGTTATGTTTGGGACATTTCTTTTGCGACGATGCTTTAAATGTATAACCTGAGATTAATAACTATAGGTACTATTAATGTCTCTTGCTGCTGTTCTTTTACCTTGCAGGAATTCCCAAATTCATATTGATCTGAGTCCATGACTATAACTTGTCATCATTTTTACTTTGATCGGGGTACTTCACAGGAAAGAGGAAAGCAGAATCTGAGGTTCTATCCAAATTAATTCTGAAAATTCAGGTATTATTCTATGCCTTTCATGATCTTGAACCTAAATCAGTATTCGAGTGTTGCAAAAAAAGATCCGGGGTTCTAAACTCAAGCAGTTTAAACTCCAAATACCTTGATATGCAAGCGAGTCAAGTTACTGAAATGGTTATATATAGATTATAGACCAATAGAGCTAAAGCTGTATGAGGATCCAGCAATAGGGTTTATGGAATATGATTGATTTATTTGAGCTAATTTACTGGCATAAATACTTGTGAGATTCTCCGGGAGAGATTATGGAAACAACTTGCGACATGTACATAATTTGTGTGTTCAGATATTTCCATAATCTTTCCAAAAAAAGCTTATAAAATCAGCTTATAATTTATAAGAAAACTATTTGAATTTATTTTATCTTTTGCTATAGAAATAGCTTATACACAAGCACTTGTGAGATTATTTGTGAGAGCATGCTGTTAAAGGATATAAAACATTAATGTTTCCACTGTTTTATTTGAGTTTACCTACTTGCTAGGCACTTGTGAGACTATTCGAGAGAGCTTAAGGAAACAGCTTATTGCATGTTCATAAGCCGTTTTCAGCTTATTTCTATAAGCTGTTTTCAACTGATTTCCATAAGCTCTTCAAGGTAGCTTATGAAACCAGCTCATAGTTTATATGAAAACAATTTGACTTTATTTTATCTTTTGTTATAGAAACAATATTAGTTTATACATAAACACTTATGCTGTAAGTGCTTAATTAAACTATTTATCCAAACAGAATCTAAAGCTAACAAAATACATATCCTGCTGTTTTTTTTTTATTAAGATGCATTCTTGAAGATTCACTTAAAAATCCCAACATCTACAAGTATTGTCCTAAGACCAGGTTTCATATATTGGGAAAAAGGGAGTAGATGGTTTTGAAATTCCTTTGGATTTAGTAGGGGAGCCAGCTGAAAGAATTCTAAAAGCAGTAGAGAACTTCACAAAACCATTGAGTTCACTTCCTGCTTCTGATCATACTAGGTAAAGTAGACCAAAATCTGCAATTGCAAATAGTACAAAGTGAATGAAAAAAATGAGGTTATTTTTTTCCTTGTTGAATCTTTAGTTCATTACTCTCCAGTATTTGGAGATCCTCCTATCTTAGGGGAACAATGATTGCTAAGGGGGAAGTTAAGTTAAAATATATTAAATTAAATAACTGATGTATTGATGTCTATATATTTTTTCTGTCATAGAAGTGTTATTATTTTTATTGTTTTATGATCATGACTATACCATTCCTGTGTTGAGTTCTGAAACCATCTTCATCCACTTCCGACTTTTTTAGAGGCCAATTGTTCAATTTGTGATATAAGCTCTACTTTAACCATATTTTGAGTTGTATATTGCGTGTGGTCTATACAAGGATATTGCATATTATATGTGTTCTACTCAAGGCTAGTTTATAAACAAACAAAAGAATACAAGAAACACATGAACCAAAGTCATGAATCATATGATTTCATAATACATCAAAACGAAATCAAGAATCAATTGCAAAAATCAAAAGAAAAAGAAAACATTGTTACTTGTTTGTACCGTTTGGCAGAGGGAGGACGGTGCGCCACTTTGGCACTACGGCGAGTTGAGGATGAAGCATATCAGAAGACGTCGAGAAAGTGGATAAGACGCAAGAAGGACGATGGTGCTGCGACTTGATAAAGATGTGCTGCGAAGCAAAGATGACGAGGATGCAAGAAGGTAGACGGAAGGGAGAATGACGGTGAACCAAAAAACCAGTGCCAGTTTTTTTTTTTACGTTCATCAAATATTTTTGTGGCATTCTCGTTCAACAACTTGGAGAACAAGTTACTGGTTAATGGAATAGAAATAGTGGATGATACGGCAAGTTTTAATTGGAGTATGTTAGAGGGTATGACCCTAGCATTTCTCTCGACCAAATTTGTTGATTGAAGTTCCAACCCTACATTCTATTTTGATTGGCACAAATCCTTCTAAGAGATAATCTGAAATTTGTGGTGGTAAAGATCATCCCCATATAATATACCGAAAGAAATGCACATAGATCTTAAGAATGTAGGGTTGCACATAGATCTTAAAATATGAGAAATTTACATGATATTAGTAGGGAGCACATACAAAACTTATTCAGTGTGGGTGACTCTCACAACAAAGGAATGAGTCCTCTCTTTTTAAGAGTTTAGTCGTTGGGCCATCTTGTCAATAATACTTTGGAAAGAATCTCGAATAACCTTGTGATGGATTAAAGGTACACCAAGGTATTTAACCAGGTCATCAGTTCTTCATTCCAATGCTAGACAAGATATTTGCTAAATTATAAGTCCTAACATTCCAATGTAATTAGTTCTTCGAAAGGAAAATCTTGGTCTTATCAAAACTTATTTTTGGTCCAAAGCTCGAACAAAACAAATTAAAGTCATGTAGAAATGATAACATATGCCAATACCATGATAGCCTCAGCAAATAAGGTTATATCATCAGCAAAGTACAAATGACATAAGGATCATTTGATGAAAGATTAGTGGGTTTTCACAAGTGATCTTCTACTAATTTATAAATTAAATGCAAATTATTTTCATGCAAATCACTTCCACTTTTCAGGTTAACAAACAATGCCAATGAGAGAAACGAATTTGAGGAAAGTCAAATATCCTCTAAAGTAACTTTCACAAACCTCTAATCTAATTGATCATAGGCATTTTCAAAGTAAATTTTAATAGCTATGTACAACCCTTTTTCCCTTTCTTAATCTTCATAGAATGCACAACCTTTTGAGCAATAAAAATAGTACGATTAGGGACAAAAGTGTATTAAGTGGGGCCAACAAGGAATTCCATAACCTCCCCAAGTCGTTGAGTTAGCCTCTTAGTAATGAGTTTGTAGGACACATTGCAAATACTAGTGGGACGAAAATCTCTAGCCTCACATACATGATCAATCTTTGGATTGGGTTAAGAGAGTATTATTAATATCACTAATATTATGAATGATAGCTTAAAGTTGCTTCTGATGAAAAACTGCTTGAAACCCATCTAGTACTGGTACCCTAAAGCTCCCCATGGACGGAATGCAATAAAAACTATATGCATAAGAAAAATCTAAATTAATCTCTCCAGTTGAGATTCATCAAGTTCAGGGAAGCAACTACCCAACTCCTCCATGGTCTTATAATATTTCATGGTCTTGCAATTAAGGTATTCATCGTCTTATAAGCTATAATATTAAATTATTAATAATATTTTTTTTATTAGTAGAAATTGAACTCGATACCATGTGATTTACGCCACTTACACATCATGTGCATTGATCACTTGCGCTAAATTCCACTAGTATTTTATGTTAATATTGAGTGCACTATATGATTATTTTATATTAATATTTTTTTGAAGGAATATATTAATATATTAGTAATAGTACTTTTTTTGACAAAATTAATAATAATAGTACTTTATTATTACTTTAATTACAATGCATCAAAAATGAAGAAAAAAAATTGCGCATGTATTCAATCAAATTGCACAATGATTTCATTTTACTATGTTAATTCTTAATATACATTAACATATATTTAGTTGGTAAAATATGATTAAATGTAACTGCAAAAAGTTTTACACAATGTGATTTAAAGGCGAAACTACGGCCTTCGTCTTATAACTTAATTCCAGTTTTCGTCGTTTATCTTCTTCTTTTTTTCAACTTCAATTCCTTATCTTTTTAAATGTTGACACTATTATCATTTTCCACTAAAAATTGTCAATAAAAACCCATAAACACTAAATATCGTAAAAAAAAAACCATAAATTCATATTATCCCCGTCACTATCTTCTTAAAAAAAAACTCAAATCTTCAATGAAAACCCATAATTTCAAAAACATCTCAAATCTTCATCTACAACAACATCAAATCCCATAATAAAATACCCTTCTTTATTAAAAATCTTCATAGTAAATACTTAATTTTACCTTATTTGTGACTTTTTTATGAAGATGTTGTGATATTTTGGGTTTTTTTTTTTTTTTTTTTATGAATGTAAGTTTTTTATTTGGGAATTTGATGATGATGTTGTTGTTCTTTGAGATGATGAGTCGCATTTTTAATTTTAAGATTTTTTTTTTTTAAGATCTAGGTTTTTGATGAAGATGGTGACGAACATTAAATAAATTTATGAGCTTTTAGACAAATCTTATATAAAAAAAGGATAATAATGTCAATATTTAAAAAGATAGAGGATTGAAATGAAAAAAAGAAGGAGATAAATGATCAAATAAAATTAAGTTAAGGGACGAATGACGTAATTTTACCTAATTTTAATCATTATTATTTATCATATATTATATAATATGTGAAAAGGGGGTTTGCCACTAGTTAGCTTGTAATCTTGACCTTGGCCATAACAAATGCATGAACGCCATCACAATTGAAAGACGAATCTTTGGAATGAGTCCAGTTTGGACTGGGGTCAATGGTTTAGTGGGTTACTTAGCTCGTTTCTAATCTTTTCTCTTTGTTTTATTAAGCCTTCTATTGAGAATGCAGGAACATGGAAAATCTGACTAGAACGTTAATTAAATACGTATTTCCTAAATAAATAAAAATTACTAATAAAAATTTCCAAAAAAAAAAAAAGTTACTAAGTATGAAGCGAAATCCTTCTCGCTTTCCTTAAATATTATTACTTTTTAATAGAGCTCAAAGGATTCAATTAATCTTTTTTTAGGTAGTTAAACTAAACAGATTGCGTGAGAGGATTCAATTAATCTATATTTTTTGCGTGAAAGAAAAATAAACAAACTGCGATAAATAATAAAAACTTGTAAAAAAAGTTTTTGCATGTGTTTTGTTTGCACATTTAGCATCCCTTTCTTGCATTCCAAATCCAATGCTTCCACCGTGATCTTTAAAAGCAACAAAATCTAAGCTTATGCGTTGATGTGGTTTTTCTTGGATTTGAATACACTAATGTGTGAGATGAATGTCAATCAATTTAGAAGAAGAACGAGGGAATATGAATGAAACTATGTAAATTGTATTGAATGGAGAAGTTGTAAAATACACAATGCATTAAACCCTTTATGTGGGTAATGCTAACTAATTATGTTTTTTTTTTCTTTCTTTCTATCAAAGCAATAAAAAATAAAAGCAGGAGAGGCTTGAACCAATACAATATACAACAGAATCACATAGTGTAAAACCTAGAAAAAGAGAAATCAGGTCTATCCCAAGAAAGGGAATGTCCTAAAGAACGAGGTGTCAAAGACAGCCAAAGAACAGAATAACTAGTCAAAAGTATCACCAATCTTGGCCAAACAACGACTAAAACCTACTCTCTCTAAGAAAATATGAACAAAAGTATTGGTATTCCCAGAAAAACTGTTGCAATTGAACCAACTATTTTGTATCCGTCAAGGTGGCTTTGGAAGTACCCTTTTGGGCATGAGTCCTCATTCCGGCTGAGTTAAAACTAGAAGGCTTCACTTTATTCACCTAATTATGGTTTACTTGACTAACAAGTAAACTATATGATCAAGTTAATCTTAAACAAACTAACTATCCAACTAATTAGATGAATTTTCATAGGATTGCTCATGAATCTACTTGCTAGTCCTAGTACAAAACAAACATCGAGCTTGCTTTGGCACAAATATCTCAGAGAGCCAATTACTTGTCTGAAAATAGTTAGTTGAACAGGTTCTTCATTACCTACCCCTTCAATTCTGATCATAGTTTCAATTGGTGTAACTTCTCAATTTAAATTTCTTCAATATTTCAATAGCATACTTCACTTGATGCATAACTAGATCCTTTAAGTTTCCAGAAATTACATTATTAAAAAGTACGTTAGTCTCCGAAGTTCTGTCATATCAAATTTAGACTTCATTCTCAGCTTAAATTCTTCTATATCAGCTTTATTGCTACCGGTTACCATCAGGCCATCCACATATAAGCATATGAACAATAAGTTGCCTTCTGCACTTGCTTTAAGATATACACCATGCTCAACACTGCATTACTTTTGTCAATTCTTTTGTTCCATGCTCTTGGAGCTTATTTCGAGTCATAAAGAGCCTTGTGGATCTTATACACATTTCCTTCTTTACCTTTTATCTCAAATTCTGGAGGTTGCTTTACATACACCCATAGTGAAAAAGGCAAAATTAGGATCACTAATTAAGAGTAATATTTTGGTCTCTACTTAAATAGAAGGTTTTCTTTAAAACAAAACAAGGATTTTATTGTTTTGTGTCTTTAATAAAAAATATTTTTACAATGTCAACTAATTATTAATGTCAATATTTTCTACATCATTAAATTGTTTTTTCGGGAATTTTTTTGGTAAAAGACTAAATGTAAAATATTATTAATGTTCCCGTGAGCTAAATCAATTGTTAGGGATATTGCATTATATATACATGGTCCGATATTCAAACCTTAAGCACCCTACTATTAACCTTAAAAAAATGAATTTCTAACTATCAAACCACTTGATAAAAAAATATTATTAATTTTAAATCAATAAAAGTGGTATTCATAAATATGATCAAACAAGATTTTGATCCATATAAAATTTTCAAATTTTGCATTTTTGTCCCTCTAATTTTTTATCATATTTTTGTCGCGCAAATATTTTTGATCCATATTTTTAAGTAAACTCATTTATTTTTAAAATTTTGAATTATTTCTTGCAGTCATGTTTAGTACATTATATAAATCTCTCTTACAAAAATTCAATTTTTTTAACAAGGCATGAATGAAATATGAAGTTTTAAGAGCCCATTTGTTTTGAAATTTTTTTTAAAAAATAATCTATTTTTTGATCTAAAAAAATCACTTTCTTATTTTTGTAGTGTTTGTTTTAGATTTTTAAAAAATCCATTCCGTTAAAAAAATTATTTTTAGCCTCAAAATGAAAAGCTATTTCAAGTAACTTTTCCAAAATCTAGTTTTTTCTAAACATAAGGAACTCAAGTGTAAAAGCTTTAGATTTTTTTTTAAAAATCTCTAAAAAAAAGATAGGAAAATCTCTAGATTCTTTTAACTCAAAATCTATTTTTTTTAAAGGTGAAACAAACGCACTCTAAATTAGTTTTTGCAGTCATATTTAATATTTGTTACTATCGAAAATGTCTCTTTTCTCCGTCTTCATTCTCCGCTTCAAAAAGAGTTTTTGCACATAGTATAAAACATAATTATATATAGATATATATTGATATTATATTAATAATTTATGTGATAATATTCATAATTAAGTCTTGCAAAAGAAATAATTTATCCTTTTGAATACGCCAAATGGTCAAAGGGAAATTAACAAAAGAATCTCTCTCCGTTCTATATAACAAGTGAGTCATTTGGAAAAAAAATATTGTTTAAGAAAAGTGATTCATTTCAATTTTTAGTATAATATTAATTACTTTTTTAATTAATACTATTTTTATCATTTCAAATTCAATATATTATATTTTACATTTATCATAAAGATGAATGCACCAATACTTAACAAAAACACTCAAAACCATTTTTCTTTTTCTTTTACTTATGTATACATTTTGTTAATATGTGTGAAATGAATGAAAGACTCACTTGACATAGAAAGTAATAGACCATTTGCTATTTATTTTGACCAATTACAATATTTTATTACTTAATATTGAAAACCTTTATATATTTAAATAATAAAAAGAGTAAGAATCAGAAGGAAGGCAGCCATCAATAGGTTTGAAACATAGCAAGTATATTAATTTATATCCTTATCAATACCCCCTCTCTCAAAAACATAAAGACCTTATCAATATTTTTCAATATTCTATCTGCATACGTGGATTAAAGTATTGTCAATCATAGTTCTCTCTTTCTCTTTTTTCTTTGTATCTGTCTCTTTGCCCTTTGGTTTGGGGGTGTGCGCGTGTCCATCTATCAAACTACAACTACCTCCTTCCTACCTATCTACCCTGCACACTCTTTCAATGCGTTCACTAGCCGCCCCTAACTTTCTTTATATAATCTAACTCTTACCTTTCTTTTCTTTCTTACAACTACAACAACAAAAGACACAACAACAAAAGACACAACAAACAAAAAACTAACAATTTTCATCATTTCTCATAATCTTCAACTAGGAACACACACAAACGAATATGGCACCTTCTTTTGACATAACTAGTCACACTGTTTGTGTCATGGATGCTTCAGGTCAATTAGGCTTTAGCCTTGTTCAAAGACTTCTTCAAAGAGGCTATACCGTTCATGCCTCAATTCAACAATATGGTACATATTATGTTATTAACTGCTTTTTTTTATTGTCAAATTCAATAAGTAGAGAATTCGCGATTCGAACTCTAGTCACTACATGTCTTAATATTCTTATCAATTGAGCTAAGTTCAATGAGACAGAATGGATATTTTCTATCAGACTGTTGAATTGAAATTGTTTGCTTTGGTTATGCAGGAGAAGATCCATTCAATGGGATTTCAGCTGATTCTGATAAATTAAAGATTTTTCGATCAGACCCTTTTGATTATCATAGCATAATTGATGCTCTTAGAGGTTGCTCCGGATTGTTTTACTCATTTGAACCTCCCCTTGACCAACCCAATTATGATGTAAGCAAAAACAAAAACACTTGCTCTCTATTTCTCATATACAAATTTGAGTTAGATAATTTATTTTATACATTATATTAATATTAAACATGCCCTAAGAGTCTATCTAGAATTAAACCAATGTTTATGTTACAAATTTTTATATTAACATTGAAAAAATTCATAGAAATTTGGTTTTTGAAGTACTAGTATTCATCTTCTTGGACATGTCTTGCAATAAATAATATTGATATTGATTATGTAAGAATAGTTTCAAGAGTTAATGCATGAGTTTTGTTTTTGCTGTTGCTAGCTAGCTCTAGCTGTTGGGTGAGATGAAAAAGTAGAGTTCCTTTAAATTTGTATTAGTGCTTTATGAAAACAAGCAAGCAAACACAATTTATTGGTGCACGTGGTAGGCACCATATTTGCCTGAGTTTCTCAATTGCTTGTTCCCTCTTAACTCTAATTTCTTCTGTTTCTTGCTTGTTGGGGGATTCAATCCCCTTTTCGTACGCCAAGGCCATGTCAATTGACAACTAAGCAAATTATTGTAATTTGGTTTTGTACTATAGTTTGATGATTTATTTGTTAAAGTCATGTCATAGTCCTTGACCAAATATGTCTTAGTCATTTGAGCTGGTTAATTTTCTTTTCTAATCACGCGCTTATTTAATTGTATGATATAAGTGTATGATTATATCAACATTATCTATTATATTTGCACGCAATTTGGAACACATGCAATGCAATGATCCAAATTTTGTGTCAATCATAGCATTATTGTGATTAATTTAATGAATTGCTACAAAAACATATGCAAATATTTTATACAGAGAATTTTTTTATATGTAAATTAGCATTCTCATGTCAGAATCTTTTGTAAGTTGATCCCATGTAGAAGTATTTGTTTTTACCATTGTTGACAAAAGCACTGCATTATTGTTTTCTAATTGATGATAACATGTCTTGATAATGAACAGGAATATATGGCTGACGTGGAAGTTAGAGCAGCACACAACGTGCTTGAAGCTTGTGCTCAAACAGAAACAATAGACAAAGTTGTGTTTACATCCTCAGCAACTGCTGTTGTTTGGAGGGAAGATCGTAAGACCATAGAACCTGATTTGGATGAAATACATTGGAGTGATGTTAATTTCTGTCGCAAATTCAAGGTATATTATAGTACTATACTTTAAACACTGTGTTTGTACTTGTCCATCAGTCCAAAACTTATAATTTCAATCATTAAATTGGTGATAGATTGTGTGTCGTATAGTCAAATACATATGGATCATTCAATCAAGAGATAAGATTATCTTAATTTCAATGCACAATTACATTTTTGTTTAAATCTAATATGTTAAAGTTTGAAATTTGGATTGTCCGATCTTTTGATAGACAATTCTAATGCGACTGATTGCATGCAATCATAAAACTGTGAGTTGATTGTTCGATCAGATCAGATGATTCTAATGTGGCTAATCATAGACCGCATGAAGTCATAAAATTGTGATTTGAATTATTTGTTATTTTGATAAGACAATTTTAATGTGACTGACTGCATACGGTCATAGATTGCGACCACACAACTGGCAACCATGAAAAATAGATTGATTACCTATTGAATAGAAAAAGTGAATAATTGATTGAACTGTACAAACATACAGTTATGGCATGGGATGTCAAAGACACTAGCAGAGAAAACAGCGTTTGCCTTAGCAATGGACAGAGGAGTGAATATGGTATCAATCAATGCTGGACTATTGATGACACATGATCTCTCCATCAAACACCCTTACTTAAGAGGTGCTGCTGAAATGTACGAGGATGGTGTCTTTGTGACCGTTGATTTAGGATTTTTGGTGGATACTCACATCTGTGTCTACGAGGATGTCTCATCGTACGGTCGTTATTTATGCTTTAATCACATTATTAATACTCAAGACGACGCCGTTCAGCTTGCACATAAGTTAACACCAACCGCATCTTCTTCTTTACCACAAAGGTATGACTTAATTATATGGTCAAACATTTTAACTTATAAAGATGTTCAAATAAGGTTGTTTAATGGTCAAACATTTGACTCATTCTTTTAGTTTTAAGGTTGTTTTATTTGATTTTGACTATATGGAAAAATAATTCAACTAAAGTTTTTTTTTTTTTTAATCTTGTGCAGTGATGACTATGGAAAGAGTTACATTGAACAGAAAATAAGCAACAAGAAGTTGAACAAATTGATGGTGGACTTTGAGGCTTAACTTCAATGGTTAAGTGGTGATCTTTTTGGACAGTTATTAGAGCAATAACCTTTAGTTGTTCTTCTTGGGGAAATCATTCATATGTACAATGTTACAAAAATTGTGTATGTATGCCCATATGTTATATACAACCAATTTAATGTTCTTTTAATTAATTAATAATTTAATTATTTATTTATAATCGAAAAATTCGAAATAATTGTCTAGTTTTCAATTTTAGCAGTTGTTTACTTTTAATTTCCATAAAGTGGGATGGTTATTTTTTTTTTTTTGGACAACATAAAGTGGGATGAAGTAAATCCCCCAAAACACACACAAACATCACCCGCATCTAAATTGTATTTGTGACATAAATTAATCAATATTTCTTTCACTCTCATGTTTGTCTATCCGTTTTTATACGTTTCTCTACTGTACTTAATTGTATCATCAAATATTTTTGGCAAAGTTCCTATTTTATTGAATTTTTTTACTATTTTTTTAATTGATAATTTAAATAATATTATAAAAAAAATAAAATAGTAAATAACATAGTTAAATTCAATAAAGTTAACAAAGTTCCTTAAAAAAACATAGTTTAAAAGAAGTGTAAAGACGGAACAAAAAAATTCAGCCAAAATAGATGTATTTTCTTTATATATTGTTATGGAATATTTTTTTTTTTACTTGACAAAAAAAGAGGATAGATTTGATTTTAGTTTCACCTAATTATTTATCAAATGAAAAGACAACAGCTATTTTACTCAATATCCAATCCAAATATAATAATAGGAAATCAAGCTACAAAATTTCATGAGGTATACTAATAACACCTCTAACATCATCAGAAAACAAGTACTTACAGCAGGAAAAAAACATAATCTAAAATAAGTCCTTAAAAAAAGTACGATCTATTTATTTTAATTTTTTTAATAGTAATTGACGTAAAACACTTTTCAAACCGAATTGAAGATCTCAGTCTAATATAAAAACTTTTTTTTTTCTTTCTTTTGTCTCTTATTAAATGAGTTAAGCTCACGAAAATCAAAAACTTTTACTTAAATATACCAGTTTATCATCTTAATTCCTCAAATAAATAACTTTTTAGAAAAATGTAATCATTTTGTCAAAACAAGAAAAAAGAAAAATTTAATCAAATTTATTTAAGGATAAATTACATATTTAGTTTTTTAAGTTATTTCTACATCTCAATTTGATCATTTAATTTTTTTTTGGTTCAATTTTTGATATTTTAAGTTACAAACATCAGACATTTTAGTTTTTTTTTTCTTTTAAGTTTTTGCCCAATTTTTGTATTTTAAGTTATAAACCTTGGTCACTTTCATATTTTTTTGTCAGTTTTCACATTGAGTCAGTCAAATATTTATTATGCTACCTTCTTATTTCTTAATCACTAAGAACACAATGTCACGTAGGAAATAGTTGACAACTCAAATAAGGAAATGCTATTCACCTGCAACTTTTCAATGTTTAATGAACAACATGTCTTGGTTTTTTTTGACATGTAATTGGTTTATAGCCCTTCTTGGAAAATTCATTTACAACACTTAGAAGAAGTACTACACACACTACATGTTCATCAGTTATTTGCAAGATTATCCAAGTGTACTTTTGGTTCCACATCAGTAGATTACTTGGGACATAAGGTGTCTAGCAGCAGGGGTAGCTATATGGATGAAGGGAAGGTTCATGCTGTCCTACAATGGCCTTGTACCGTAAACATTAACGGTCCGTTTGGCGCACAAGATAGGATATAGATATGATATGATATAAAACTTGATAAGGATAGGAAAGGATATAGACAAGATAAACATTTATCCTATCACGTGTTTGATGCACACATGATAACAAACATAATATCATATATATCACAATTAAATGACAAAATTAGCCCTGTAATTAATTATATGTTTTAACTTTTTTAATTAAATACAATTAAATTATTATTAATTGTCAATCATCTTCCTTTTTTCCTTCAAAAAATCATCTTCCTTTTTCTTAGGGATGTCGTCTTCTTCAATTCCAGAAATCAATTAAAAAAAAATCATGGCTTCTTGAATTAAAAAAAAAATCGTTTGCAATCTTCTTCCTTTACAAAGTTATATCAAAGCTCATTTGCATAACTCCAACCTGTTTCATCTCTTTTCAAATTCGACAAGAATAGAAAATAGATAATCAATAAAGAAACAAACAAAAAATTAAGCAAATGGAAAATAAGTTATTGTTGGGTG
>Ga0315913_1004127_pt1 | contig 17559 bp, 10 predicted proteins | sample MpolsnodulesMG_FD_207736 | JGI IMG/M metagenome (GOLD analysis project Ga0315913, IMG submission 207736) | Medicago polymorpha root nodule microbial communities from Los Angeles, California, United States - small nodules | ecosystem: Host-associated > Plants > Roots > Nodule | place: USA... | reverse complement strand
GAACAACGCCCTGGACGATTTCCAAGTGAAGGGGAGGAATATGACGAAGATGAACGTCAGGAACGTCATCCTGGACAACAAAGACATACACGTGAAGGTCGCCATAAAGGCCAAGAACAACGCCCTGGACGATTTCCAAGTGAAGGGGAGGAATATGACGAAGATGAACGTCAGGAACGTCATCCTGGACAACAAAGACATACACGTGAAGGTCGCCATAAAGGCCAAGAACAACGCCCTGAACAATGGAAACATTCACGTGGAAAGGAGGAAGACGAGAAACAGGAGCGACAAAAACATCAACCTGGACGTGAAAGAGAGAAATGGGAGAAACGAGAAGACGAAGAGTGGAGAGGTCGTCAACGTCATGAAGATCCAGACGAGAGGGCGAGGTTGAGGCATAGAGAGGAGAGAAGGCCAAAGGAAGAAGAGCATCAGAAAGGGGATAGACCTTCACGCAGCCCTTCACGTCGTGAGCGTGGAGAGGAGGAAGAAGGTTCTTCCGAGTCAGAAGGAAGAAGAAACCCATTTTTCTTCAAGTCTAACAAGTTTCAGACACTTTTTGAGAACGAAAATGGTCACATTCGTCTCATCCAAAGGTTTGATAAACGTTCAAACTTATTTCAAAATCTTCAAAACTACCGCATTTTGGAGTACAGAGCCAAACCCCACACCATCTTCCTCCCCCACCATGTAGATGCTGACTTCATCCTTGTAGTCCTCAGTGGTAATTATCATTTTGTTTACTATAACGTTTTACATTGTTAGAGCAATTTGAGTTCAACATCCAATTAATAGTAGTTTTTCTTCTTCATTTTACATACATAACTAATTTGTTTGCTGTTATATATGTACTGCAGGGAATGCCATACTTACTGTGTTAAATCCCAACAACAGAAACTCGTTTAACCTTGAGCGTGGTGATACCATTAAACTCCCAGCGGGCTCAACTGCTTATCTAGTTAACCAAAACAATGATGAGGATCTTAGGGTAGTTGATCTCGCCATACCCGTTAATAGGCCTGGTAAATTTCAGGTAATATAAATAATAATGCTAAACTTTTCCTCACATGAGCCACATAAATAATTTACACCAACACTAGTTTTTCCATTTCTAACAATTAATCATTATCCTTCTTCTTGTAGTCTTTCGACCTATCTGGAAATCAAAACAACCCATCATACTTTCGAGGATTCAGCAAGAGTATTCTAGAGGCCTCCTTTAATGTAAGCATGCAAGCAGCACATGTTATTTGACTTAATTTGTATAAATTGTCATCAACTCTTATATATATATAACCATTATAAATTGTGTTCTTGTTTCTATGGATGGAAATATAGACTAACTACGAGACCATAGAGAGAGTTCTCTTAGAAGAGCACGAGCATGAGTCGCAACAAAGGAGAGGTCGTAAAGGGAGACAACAGAGCCAAGAAGCGAATGCAATAGTCAAATTGTCAAGAGAACAGATTGAGGAACTGAGGAAACATGCCAAATCAAGCTCAAAGAAAAGCATATCCTCTGAGTCTGGACCCTTCAACTTGAGAAGCGGCAACCCCCTCTATTCCAACAAGTTTGGCAAGTTCTTTGAGATTACCCCAGAGAAAGATCCACAACTTCAAGACTTGGATATATTTGTCAGTTTTGTGGAGATCAATGAGGTAATTAAATAAACATATATAATTATATTATCTAATTATTTAACCAAGCTCCACTAGAGGACTAATCGTGGTTGGAAAAACGCAAGTTCGTTTTTTAGATTGAATAGTTCTTGATCAAATATTACTTACATTTCGAATGGACTCTGAATCATCGGGGCCAGAGAGTTAACACCATAATTTTCTTTTTATATCTAATTATGTAAACAAATTTCTGTTCAAAATTTTAGGGAGCTTTGATGCTGCCACATTACAATTCTAGGTCCACTGTAGTATTGGTGATTAATGAAGGAAAGGGACACCTTGAACTTGTGGGTCACAAAAGTGAGCAACGAGAGCAGGATGAAGAAGAGGTGAGAAACCTTGAAGTGCAGAGGTACAGCGCTAGACTGTCGCCAGGCGACATTGTTATAATTCCGGCAGGTCACCCAGTAGCCATAAATGCTTCCTCAAATCTCAATTTCCTTGGGTTTGGTCTCAATGCTGAGAACAATCAGAGAAACTTTCTTGCAGGTATAACATATATAATTGGTTGATTATGGTATTATGATATGCTTAATTGAATATATAACAAATATCTAACTATGGAAATTTGAAAGGTGAGGATGAGAATGTGATAAGTCAAATAGAAAGGCCAGTGAAAGAGGTTGCATTCCCTGGATCTGCTGAAGAGGTTGATAGGCTAATAAAGAACCAAAGACAATCTTACTTTGCAAATGCTCAACCTCAACAAAGGGAGGAAGGAAGCCAGAAAAGAAAGGGTCCTCTGTTTTCAATTTTGAGCACTTTGTACTGAGTAATCAAATATGTATAATAATAATAATAATAATATGCATGTAAGATGTAAGAGGTATGTAACTCATAATGAGTTAAGAATGTACATGCAGGCTCTTGTAACTATATATAATAATAACTTGAGCTCCACTTTCTGCTTTGAATAAATAAATTATGAATAAAAGTTTTGTGTACCATTATGTGAGAATGAATAACTCAACACATTGCTATTATGAACAATCAATAGTAACAATTATAAGCAATTTGTTATGTCTCCTTCGCCACATCCTATAATTTATTCGGCTGAAAGCTCAACCAATCTTTTTCTAAGATCAAACTGAACTCAATTTAAATTCACGAACAAACTAGACTCAATTCAAGCTCATAAATAACTTAGTTTGATTCGATAACTCGAACCAAATAAACCAAAGGAACCAAAAGGAAAAAATAAAAAATAAGACCCACATGTGTCTTCAACTTAACATATATATAAAAGAAATACATGATATAACATTGGTATAGCCGTTCAACACTCACGCATTCTTATTTTATAGCTCGTGTCCATGTTATGCTCTTTTAAATTTTTCGATGTGGGGCTTACAAACAAAGTGCTATGAAAATTTAAAGAAAAATCTACTTGTTAAATAGATTAACAGAAGGGTACCAAAAAATTTATTTTTATTTTTATTTTTTAAAATATGAGGACCAAAAGTGCATAAGTTTTTATAAACTGATTTATGATTAAATTTTTAATCAAACAGTCAAACATAAAAAAAAAATATGTATCAAACATTAATATTGAGTGTTGTAATATTAGTGTAACGTTAGATCCATGTAATTTGATCTCTTTCTAATTATGTTCATTAGGGTGAAAAAGAAACGTAAAATTTTGAAATGACGAAAACATTATGTTTTATTTTTTAAGAATAAAATCAAAATTCCTTATATTTTTATGGACAAAAAAATTATTTAACCTTTAATTAAAGATAGATTATCAATTGGTTTCCTTGCCTATTTTCAATTTTAGATTAATCAATCATATTTCCGAGCTTCAACTCAATTATGAAACCTATAACTAATTATACATTGATCAAGCATAATCATACACTCAAACTGAAAAGTAAGGCATACTTTTTCATTTTCATTTTTTTTTTTTAAGGATTTGATTTCTTATTTTTTAAATCGTAACAATGAAAAAAGAGAGCGTGAATAAGAAGATAATAAAAATGAAAAGAATTACAATGTAATTTATTTATTGTGGTAACAAATGACAGTGAAGGGGAAAGAGGAAGAAAACATGAATTGACGTTGATACATAGCAATTCTTGAGAATGCCTTGTGATTCTTTTAATCTATTATGCTCTTCATGTTGCCTCATCTCCGTAGGTTTTCCATTCTTGAACGGATATCATCACCTTTGGGTGCTCGGCGAGGAGAAATTGTCAAGGTCTCCATTTTTGGTTGCATATGATCAATTTTGGGTGCTTGACGAGGAGAACTTGCCAAGTTTTCCATTTTTGGTTGCGTATGATCAAATTTTGGTGCTTGGCTGGGAGAACTCGCCGGAGATCCAAATGAACCGTGCTTCCTTACCATTAATGCCGACGCTGAAAAATACGAGATGAGTTTACTTACCATATTTAGGCAATCATATGTGATATATTAATTAGAGAAATGCTGCATGCAACGAATATAACTATAGCTGGCCCATCAATTTTATTTCCACCCACCAACTTCCATGAATTGTGGCCATTAGCATATTTTAATTGGTTACCAACGATTTCGCGACAACTTCTTGAAAAAACACCTCGCGATGAATAGCACTCCTCTATTAATTAACATGTTAGTGTTTATAATTGAGTGCTTTATTTGGAACTATAGTTGAGAATGTGTATGATTCTCATGGTTTGGTAAAAATTCCATGGATGATATGTTATCCAGTAAGTACTTAGAAAGAACTCGTTATTAATTAGCAAATCATTCGAGTCAATCGATGCTCCAACCCAAAAAAAAACATAGTAATTCAAGATTGATATATCCTCTAGCCCATGAACAAATATAATTTTTTCCCCCAATAATTAATTGTCCCGAGTTTCACAATAATTAAGATTTTTGTAAAAAGATATAAGTAATCCATCTGATAATTTGAAATGAGCTTATATAGAGTAGAATAAAATACGAGTGTATGCATTTTATAAATAATATAGACATGAAAAAAATGATAATACTTACCTTCCCACATTGGAATATATTGACATCCTTTTCTACATAAAGGATCTTTAATGACGTGGGGAAATATACTTGCTTTATAGCAATATTCGTAGCACTGTTGTGGGGTCTTTCTTTTCCCTCTCATGCCAATATCTTCCCATTTCCAACCATGAGCAGTTACAAGGCATGCCAACAACAACAAAGCAACACATTGGTTTTTCATTTCTTTTTCAAATTATGTAAAACTTTGCTTTGTTGTTTGTTGGAAGTTTTATGTATGCTTTCCACCTTCCCGATTATTTCTTGTGCACTATGGCAAGTATTTATACATGTGTATGTGAGGCTCGTGAGCCACAAATAATGTCAATGTACGTTGCTGAATTTTTGGCTTCTTCTTTGCCTTTCTATTTTTAATCACTTGATTAAAAATAGAATGAGTTTTGTTCTCGCACCATTCATCTGTTTAAGATTGTTTTGTGCTTATTCTTTAGCTAAGACAGGTGTATGGTGGGTTTGTTGTCATATTTTTGACGTTTTATCTTGTATATTGTCTATTATTGTTATTATATTGAAGGGATATAAGATGTTTCCTGCAATGAGAAGTTTGTTATTATGACAAAAAATAAAGAAAATTGATAACAACCTTCTGATTATGATTAACAAAATTAACGGCTTGGAATTATTTTTATTAAAAATGTGCACATGTCTACTGTAGCATCTTATAATATTGTTGGTGTTGGTTGAAGATATACACGTTGAAGAAGTGTTACATAACTTGAAATTGTAAAGGGAGAGAGAGACCACGGCTTATATATATGAGTCTAAGTTATTCATTATAGGATGCATCAGTCGGAACTTTAAACTTATACCTGATTTTATTTTCTTTTCTCTTATACTCTTATGTTAGAGTGTTGAGAAATGTAGTTAAGTTATTACTTTGGAGGGTGTGAGTGTACAGGGGCTGATGGGTGTTTGAGAGTAGTCTCTATGTGTAGTAAAAATTTACAAATAATCAAGGGCTGATCCAGGAGTAAATTATTAGTGAGGCTAAACAATTTGGTGAAGTAAATTAATCATAACAAATTATCAATGATTACTTACTCTCACTCAGGATCGACCCACAATCAAATTTGAAGTCAAGTTCAAATAATAAAAATGGACCCCTAATAAATCATATACACTAATTTATTTATTTTTTTAAAAAGAGTCATCATCTATTTAAATTGTAAATAATATAAAAAAGTAGTCATCTTTGTAACTAGCATAAAAAAGAGTCATTATAATTAATAACAAAAAAAACTTCAAGCTAATATCATTATCAACCTTCTAGTTCTAGATACTTATAAAGAGTTATCAATATCAGATTGTTCATTATTTTTAAATATCAGTGTATCAATTTTATTTTATTTTTTTGCAAAGAAGATTAAAATAAGTTATTATAATAGTGTCCAATATTGTTCCTTGTGTAGTAATGTTACTCATATTTTAGTTGAATAAAAAAAATTAATTATAAAATAGTTTAAATGAATGGTAAATTTCAAATAAAAAATCTCACCCAAAAAGATATTTCCTTTATATATTTTTATTGATTATGTATGATGTAAATTACAAACTTATACTAAGGTTGTTGCAACTTAAATCACATACAAGCACTAAAGCCCGGTAGTAGATGTTCTATTCTACAGTTTGATTCTTTCTTGATCCTTTTTACATTTAAGGTGTGTTTGATCTATTAAAAAATCAAAGACATGACAACTTCAATTTTACAATGTTAGATTTGTAAAACTATTTTAGTGACAAGACAAACGGGATGTAAGAGTCATGACATAAGTTGAAATTCTTGTCACTTACTAAACCACAACACAACTTTTTGTCCCACATACAAGTTGTCTAAAATATCAAAAGAGCATTTTGTCCATCAAAAATCGTATAAAACCAAAAACTATTCAATATCATAAAATATTGTCTTGTGATTTTCCATCTTATGTTGTACAGTTTTGTCTTGTGGTTTTCTATCAAGTACTTACTATTTGTGGTATTGACTTGAGACCTTAGAGATTCTGTTCGATTCTCTACGGTATCAATTTTGATAGGTTAATTTGTCTTCTTAATTATTTTTATACTATTTAACTGATCGAACGCATCTTTATGTTATTTATATTAATTTTTTTGAAAAAATTATGGAAAAAAATAAAACGCACAACCTAACTACAAGATAAGAAAACACAAGACACACCACTTGACCAATGCAAATATCTAATAATATTTCCAACTTAGAAGTATATAATATATCTAAAAATGTGCAAAAATACACATCGCTATTTTAGTGTTAATTTTATAAAAAGACACTTAAAAAAGAACGGATGGAGTATTAAATATGATATTCTTAACACCCCCATGATTTGGACCTAATAGCGGTAACCCAATAGCAATACCAACAAATCTTGATCGAGCTTTGATGAAATATTATAATTTTGGTTGAATCCAACTCAAACTTATAAAAATGACTTGCAAAGTGAAGTATTATCTAACATTTTGTCGGATCATATCTCATCGAACGTGGGACTTCTAACAAAATGATTATATTTTCAACCTATAAATTAATTGTCCTTGGAAGCTATTATAGCATAGTTAGGGGTGGGTATGGTTTGATTCGGGATGAAAATTGAACCGAACCGAACTGAACTGTTTGGTAAATTTAAAATAACTGAACCGAAACTGTTTTGGTTTGGTTCGGTTCAATTTAGCAGTTCGGATTGATTTTTTTGCCCACCCCTAAGCATAGTAACATATTTTCTAGTTAATTTGAATTAGACCAATAAGAATGTAAAAGTTTGAAATCATCCAATAACAAATAAATAACAACATCCCTAAAAAAAAATAACAACTAACATTTATCATTAAAAAAAAATTCATTGTCTATATTCTATCGAGATATTTAGAGATGATTTTGTACTTCAATGTAGAGTCGGGGAGTGATGTAAATCATTCCTTCAATTGGAACCCTCACATGTAGTTCATTGAGGTTACATGTAATGAATGAAAAAGAGTTAATAGCTATCTTTAGACGTTGGCTGGGGAGCAGGGTGATTAAGATTGGAAGAGGAACAATAGACTTGCCATGGTTATTGGTTTATGACCATCACTCCTTTTTTCTTATTTAATTTGCAATATGTATTAAAAGCTAGGCAAGAACCTAGCTATAGTCTTCTTCTTCGTGGCAGTTGCATTTTGCTATAACACATGTCCTTATAATTCCATGAATAAGCCAACCACTGTTCATGCTAAAGCTAAGCATGATACTGTTTTTTGTCTACAAACTTCTTATGACTTTATATCTCGTGAGCTCAGCTCAGTTGGTAGGGATATTGCATATTATATGCAAGGGCTGGGGTTCGAACCCCGGACACCCCACTTCTCCACAATTAAATTGTGTGAGCTCTAGCCACTAGACTACTTGACAAAAAATAAATAATATTTGTGCTTTGTATAAAATAAACAAAAATGAGTCTGCGATGGGCTGGTGTGATTGTTCTGTTTTGGAAGAAAGGGAGTGATTGATTGTTCTGTTTCCACATAAGTAGATGATGTGCAGATGGACAAGGATGTCCATAAAACATATCTCTTATGTAGGTTATAGGTTACGCTCGAAAATTGAATTGAATGATAATTATATTTATTATTATTGTCAAAATGGTAGTAAATTAATTCACAACTCTAAAGAATTAATTAATAAAAATAATTCACATTCTGATGTTGCTATAGTCACATCAGAATTTTTAAAAAATAATTAGAAATTTTTACTTTTGTGACCGTAATTTCGATTGCTAACATTCTTAGCGACGAATAAAATGACTGCAATGGTTGTCAATATGTATAAACTATAAAAAAATCGGTAACAAATTTGAATTGCGACCAAAACTTTTATCGCTAAATTATAAAATTTTAAAAATTAGTCGTTATTTCTGTCACTATTTGTTTAGCCACACTAAAACTTTGGTCCTGAGTACCTCCCTTATTGTGTAGATTGATCAGTTTAGTCTTTATATTTGTAGAATATTTCTTCAAATAATGTCAATCAATTTAATCTCTTAACCAAAATATTTCTTTAAACTTCACAAGACTGAATAAAATAACAAAATCTTTATTCCATTCTCTTACATATATCACAAATACTCCCCAAATGTGGGGTATGAAATAATCTATAAGTGCAATCCCAATGCAATAACCACACTACAAAAAAATTATATAGCAACAACTTAGATAGGTATATCTGCACATAATATATGCCAAACATAGAGTCTAGTAGTATTTGAGAGCAACAAATCCCAATGCAATCAATAGAACAGAAGGTGAGACATTGTAAGATGTAATGGCAGATGATGGAGTCAGAGAAGAGCGGCCGCTTCCCGTTGTTGATGTAGATGGGGTACCGGAATTCACCGATGGCGATGGCGGAGTCAAAAGAGGAACGTTTGTGTCTTGTTGTGGTGCCAGAGGAGATGAAGTTGGTGAAGCTGGGTGGTCAGAAGATGCTGCTCAAAGAAAAATGCAAGAGTTGGATGTTAGTATCACATTAAGACTTCCTCAAAAAAAAAAGTATCACATTAAGAAGCTCTTAGCACTATGAAAAGTTTAAACTTGTATAAGCTTTTGTATTGTAATGGAATAAAGTGTAATGCTAATAACCTTGAGGACTAGGGGTTGGAATAAATCCTGAGGGAGAAGATGCAGGTGAATGAGATGGTCCTAGAGCCACTGGACCTGTGAATATACATCAAAATCATTATAAAATTAATTCAAAGGAAAAATAGTTTAGAGGGATTAAACCTACAATGTTGTCTCTAACACTCTCATCGGTATTACTAGATGATAGATCATGCTAGTTTCATTTCTTATTTAGCAATTAGCATGACTCAATTTCTAAGTAAGAAATGAAATTCACATGTCGCAAAGAGTTTGTTAGAAAATATTTTTGTTAGGCATTTTAGAAGGGTTTATGTAAGAATTTGTGTGCAAAAATTATTGAAATTGAAATTTGGCATTACCAGGAGCAGGAAGTGGTGAAGCTGAGGCTGCAAAGTAAGAAAAAGTACCATCTTAGCTTTATTATTTAGAATAACAAAATTTACTCTATAAAGTTACAAACACAAGAAAAATATTGTAGTATTTTTTTAACCTTTGCATTGAACTGGAACACCGGGCATGTTACAAGCACGAGGGAGAGAGATAGCCAAGGTTCTATTGATTGGAATTTTGAAGGGAACACTAGCAGTTACAAGGAGACACAAACAATCCATGCCACTACTTGTTAGCGACTTAAGAGCCCCGCAACATTCAGTGGTTGGTGAGGTGCCATTAGCACTACTACCCGTAAGAAAACCCATACAAGGTGTGAAGAGAGTGCTTATTGTAGAAGGGTTACATGGGGTGTTGATTTGTGCATTGGCTGGTCCAGTCATGACAATATTAATAACCAATATTATAGCTAGGTGACATAAAGCAACAGAATTTGCCATGTCTAATTGTGTGCTAGGAATTTGTACTTCTGTAGAATCAAGAGAAGTTGTAAAATTGGGTTTGGAATTGGAAGTGTTAAGGTTGTGTTAGAGAAGGAAGATGATAAGGGGATTTATAGATAGAAGACATAAGTGAAGATTATTACTATGTATGATGGTTGGTTAAGAAGTTCAACTACCATATCTAATCAATGCGAAATGAAAGAGTTTAACTGATTTAAGTAGGTAGGATTTGCATGATGTGGCCTCTGCAGAACACAATTTGGGCTTTGGCTAAGCATTATGATTTATTTTAAATGTTTATAAAGTGGCGTCCAAAATGACCTACTTTGATTTAGCATCATATATTGTTGGTATTTTGCTCAAATTATTTGCTTGGTTAAACATTGGTCAAAGTCAAATGATTATTTTATTAGTTCAGCTGCCCAGGAGGGTTACTGAATATTTCAATTTACACCATCTAGAGTTCTAATTCCCTTTCTTTCTTTTTTGATTGCTATGTGTTTATATATTGGTCCAGGAGTGGCCCTGAGCACGGGCAGAGGGGGCAGCCCAGGATACCATAATTTAAGGCCCATAAAAAATTTAAAATGTTAGTTGCTGAAAAAATTATAGGGGCACTACAAAGTCAAAACTAACAAATAACTAAATCTATATTTATATTATATATAAAGAAAACTACCCGTTTCAGTTCTTTTGGGTTGGCTTTTTCTTTTAAAAAATGTCATCAATTTTCAATACAAATAACACACGTAACAAATAAATAACAATAAATGTAAATATTAAAATAAAAGTGTAACAAACACAAATGTTCAATTTTTTCCTTTATCATTTAAAAAGTGTAACAAACTAGATAAGTGCAGCTATACATACTTTTTCATTAACCCAATTATACCCTTAAACATCAACTTTTTCTATAATAAAGATTGTTGTTGGTGTCATTAAAAAAATAAAAATTTAAATTATATTTTGTTGTTATATTGTTGATTTCGTTGAAGTAGATAATCATGATTTGTTTGATTTGTTATAATTTGAAAGCAAAAAACATTTATATTTTTTCTTTTAATTGAAATTAAAATTTTGTAAAAAAACATCATTCATAATTTTCAAATGTTAGTGAAATACTCCCTTCGTCTCACAATTTTATCTTTTTCACAAAATAATTGTCACTTTACAATATCAATGCATCATTTTTTTTTCCCACTATTATACCATTATTTATTGAATTTCATCCAACTTAACTACTCCACTAACTACAATTAATAAGGATGTTTTAGTAAATGCTATTAATTTTACCATTAAAATCAACACAATTAATCATTTCTTTAAGATATGAGTAGGTGTCAATTGCCAAAAATAAAAGTATTGTATATCATTGATCATAACTTCATAAGATATGAGTAGGTGTCAATTACAATTGTCAAACAATTTATTTATTATTTAATAGTCATTCGAATTTAGGTATTATTATTTCATCTCTTTGATTGCTTGAAATGATACTAAGAAAACAATTGTCTGGTCATCTAAAAGAGAAAAAAAACAAACAAATTGAAATTGATGTTGAATCTCAAAAAGATTCTCTCCATAATTTTTTTCAGGCTAAAGTGTACTTTTCCCCCCTTAAGTTTAAAAAACTTGCAATTTTGTCCCTCTAAGTACAAAAACTACAATTTTGGTCCCCCAAGAATTAGCTCATTTACAACTTTGATTCTTTTTGCCAATTTTGACCGGTCAATGGCTATGTGGCACGCCACGTGTGTAATTGTTTGTTGGATTAAAAAAACCATATAATAATTTTTTAAATTAAATAAATGCAAAATTAAATTAAAAAAAAATAAAAAAATAGGAATAAGATAAGAAATTTAAAATTAAAATTTCAATCTTTTATTTCTTCTTCTTCTTCATTTCTTCTTCTCAAAAAACTCATCATCTTCTTCATACATTCATCCTCCTCATTCTTCATCATCAAATAAACACAATAAATCCAAAATGAACCTCTAAAATCACAAAATCCACTAAAATATAAATCAAGTTACAAAACATTACTCCCGCTACTGATTCACAATACTTCCATTAACAACCACATTTGCGTCGATATTCAACACAATAAATCCATATAATCCAGCACAATCATACATCAATATCATCGTCAACACAAAAAAACACAACCTAACTTTAAACTCCAACAATCACAGATAATCTCAACCAAAATCTCACATTATATCCGTTTCAACCTTTAAATAAACATTCAATCCATAATTTCAAATCATAATTTACATACTCCCATACCCATATACCCAAATACTCAAAAAATCAAAATTCACAAAGCATTCAAATTTAGGAGGCGGGCCTTGTATTGGTCTTTCATTGTATTTCCCATGCTTGCCTCCCCCGGATTAGTCCCTGACCACACTTAGTCTCTGTATCTCCCCATTTTTTTAAAAATATTCATTGTAGTATATAATATTTTTACCCTTTTGAATTTTAACTATTTGATTTCTATAGTTTTTCTTTTGAGTATTGGGAAAACTCAATTTTGAGTTGGGGAACGTAAGAATTTTTCAAGACAAAATACCAAGTAACTGACATTTGAGTTTTTTTTTTTCTTGAGCTTTCTAAAAAATTTAAATTATTTGAAGCATGTGAATTTCTTTTTGGAAAAAAGCATTATAGAAAACTTAAATTTTTTGAAACTTTCAAAATTTAAGATTTTCTATGTTTGTTTTTCCATGTGAATATCACTGTCATTAAGATAAGTATTCAATTCATATACACAGTTAGGATGAAGGTTTTTTACATTGTCGGTTTATCATAACCGTTAAATTGTTAAATGCTTGACTTCAATCATAATTACTTTTAAAATCACAAAGTAACTAATTGTGTTTTGTTGATAATGTATCAAAATTAAACTCATAATAATGAAATTTGAGGTGCTAGCACAATGGTAAAAGGTTAATTGTGACTTCATGGTATTAGTTAAAGATAAGTAACATAATTATCAATCTCTTGGTCTCGGGACTGGATTCTCTGCGGTGACCGCATGGTCCAGTGAATTTCATGGTCATTGAAAAAAAAAATGAAAGCGTAGAGAATTAATGCAAAATTCAGGAGAGATAAAGTATATAATGGTATTGATGTTGACACTGCGCGAAACCGTAGAGATTTTCCCTGTAGAAATTTCATTCTCCTTTGTCTCACATTACGTAGAGGTGGCAAAACAAGTCATCACACATCATTTTCGTCCACTTCGATATTATTGAGTCTAAAATGGGGCGGACAACCCAATTTGATTGGTCAGGTTGAAACGCCTATCATGCTCAGCCCCTTGGTGGGACGGAGGATTGACCCGTAAAACAAAAAAAGCATTCGTGTTTCATAAAAATAGCATCAACAACCAACCACGAAAAGTGTAACAAAAAATTGTCCCCTATAACATAAACATACATTTCCGGTAGCTACCAAATCAAGCATGATATATATCTATACCTTATCTCTCAAAAAAAAAAAAATATCTATACCTTAGTCAAATATTTAAAACAATACATAAGAATAAATTAGTGCTCTAACAATAACCTCAAAACTGTATAGGTTGAATTAAATTCAACATAATATTAAAATAGTCCAACTATCTCAAACAAACAAAATAATTCCACTACCAAATTAAATAAACTAAAAAATGTGGCAAAGAAAAAGATATATTATTTTTAAACTCATCCAAGAGGCAAAGCTAACCCGTTCTATTCCAGCGTCACTTTTCAACCGGTTAAATTAAACAGATCAACTTAAGTTGTCAAGTTTAAAACATCAACTCACCCGTCAACTGGATCTATTTTCCCACCCCTAATATTATGTGTCTCGTTTTAAAATTTTATTTATCTCAAATTATTTATTATTAATCATTAATGACTTTTTAATAAAGTTGCCCTTATTTACATTGAAAATTAGCATCTCAAATGCGACACGTAATATAATATGGTTAAATGAGACTAATGGTGTGTTTGCCTGATAAAAGAATGTGAAAGGAATGAATGGGAAAGGAATGAAAGTGAGTAAAAGATGGAAATAAAGTGCAATGATTTTTTGATTGTTTGGGATGAGCAAAAGTGAAAAGAAAGTGAAAAAAAATAAAGATGTATATTTAGTAAATGTCATAAATACCCTACAATGATAAATGTGGTGGGAGTAGTAGTCATGTAAGTACAACTTAGTTGATAGATGAAAATACAATATTATACATGGGTTGGAGTTCGAACTTCATACTTCAAACTTCTCCACATTTACAATGTGCGAATTACAACCACCACTAGTCAATTTGACAAAATATTTAATGAGATGTTACAAGCAAATAATAATTGGAGTAAAGAAAAACATGTGCCTTAAAAAAATCAAAAGCAAGGGAACTTTGGTCCTTTTATAAGATAACAAGTCCATTCTCTTGTTTCTTCGCATTGTTGATGGAAAACATTTTGCCAGGAGGGCCACCTCAACCAATATTTCCTTTCATCATATAAGAGAACCTGATGACAAGTGTTTTGATAAACTTTCCATTATGCTACTTTTCGTCGTGGCACATTTCTTTGAAACAAACAACACCTAAAAGTGATAAAAATACGAAGTTGATGGTATTATGAAAAAATATGAATCAGACGAAATTGTCCTCACATATATACTCATTTTGAAAGAAAATATAAGTAAAAGTCGTAGTTGAAAAAATAATGTATGCTATTAAAATTTAGTCTACATATACACCAACTTTTCAACTATCATTTTTACTCATTTCATTCTGAAAGAAGCACGGTAGTTGATAATATTTTAATTTTAGTTTCTTTCTTTCATTATTTAGATAAAATTATATTCTTTAAATGCATTCAACTGATGACGAAACTATATTGTATGAGTTTATAGAAAAATGGCAACACTATGCGTTATGCACGGTAGGTTTAGGTGATTCTACCGACAACCCCTTAAAGGAATGGTTAGGAGTTCAATTCTTGTCTTTTTGGGTATAAAAGTCGACAAGGTTAGAAGCGGGGAATCCACTTTGTGTGTTCCACATGTTCCTATATGGAGATTATCCAACGACGATGGTGAAGACATCACCTGCGATGATGAAGACGTACCCACTCTTTGGCTAAACTTTTCTCAACGACATCGTTTCCTTTCCCTCGTTCTTCTTGCCAACGCCGAATCAACTTCTTGTCGTCGTTTATCCCTAGAGAAGCTCATGGTTAACGATAATGAATAGTATTTGACGGTGTTGTTGTTTTCACCGTCGTCATTTTTGTTGTTTCCGGTAAGGCCATGTTGGAGAAGTTGTTTTCTCCCGTGTTCGGCATTTCTTTGTTTTCACAGTGGGTGGGATTTACCATGGGAAAGGTGAAAACTTTCCCACCCTGAAAAAACTAATTTTAACCATTAGATTAAATAAAGAACACACTTTTATCATACATCCACACCACGAGATATTTTTCCATGCCTTCTTCCACCATCATCGTTTTCTCAATTTATGTAACACTATAACTTAGCTTTTTCATACCTTCTTCCACCACCTCTTCTCTTTGAATTGGAACATTATCAGCAAGTTTAAACCGTTGAACATCCCTCACCTATATATCAATATTATATCTTGATGAAATCTGCTTGCTGGAAAACGAAAGTTGATTTCTAGAAGAAAAGAAAAAACAATATTTCATTTTTATTTTAATTGTTAACTTTGCCATGAATTTTAAGATTTGAGTTCAAATTGGTGGGTTTTAGTGTGAATTTCGTATATGTTACACTATCAAATTATCAATAGATGCTTATTTTATACTAAATTGGAATTGGTTTTTAAGTTGTTGATTTTGTAAGGAAATTGATGATTTTAGGATTCATGTTTTCACTATGTTGAAGGAATTTTTTTTGTGAGATGAAAGATGTAACAAGATCAACATGAAGGGAAAAAAAAAAGTTACAGTCCATAGTTTCTGAGAAAAGATTAAGAGATTAATGAGAATGGTGGTGGAAGAAGGTATGAAAAAAAATCCAGTGGTGTGGATGTATGATAAAAGTGTGTTCTTTATTTAATTTAATGGTTAAAATTAATTTTCCTATGGTGAGAAAGTTTTAACATTTACCACCTTTACAGAGATGACACTGTTTTTGTTTTTTTTTTTTATGGCAAATTTTATTTCCTTATGAGGTGGCATGATGTTGTTAGATGTGACCAAATGATGATTGTTGGTCACGTGACCAACCAAGAATTACTCTCACTAGAGTCAGTAAATCCAGCTGCAGTTGATAAATTTAAATATGTGGATATACTCAAAACCATGAATAAGTGTGACATTACAATATTGTTCCCATCCCAAAAATTTCTCATGCTGATATCCAACTTCCAAAGACAACATATCAAGTTTAGGAACACGTAGTTCTTCTTGTCTTATGTAAAATTTTCAAAATCTTATTCTAGCTAGAAGACACAGTTCCCTCAATTTCATGTTAAAGGTTGAGTCATCCACATAATCAACTCGAGTGGAACTTTTAATGTGCAATTTAATTTCATAGACCTATGGTTCTAGCCAGCTTCCACGTTTAAATTTTTTTTACTTCACCCAGGTAATAACCTTCCTTCTCTTTCTACATATTTATTTGATTTTATTTTATTTCCCTATAAAAAGCAATCCTAGCTATAGCTATAGGAAATCAATCACAAGGCAAAATTTCACTAAAAATTTTCCAATGGCACAAGTAAAATTGACTATGGGTCTTTTTTTGGTTACATTAACCTTGCTCTATGCAGGTGTTACGACACAATCAAATTGCACGGATAGGTTAGTGAGTCTGATACCATGCCTAGACTACGTCAGAGGGAACTCACCAACACCAAATACATGGTGCTGCACACACCTTGACAATGTTGTGAAATCACAACCAGAATGCCTCTGCCTGATTATTGGTGGAAAATTAGGATCATCACTGGGGATTAACCAAACCCTAGCACTTGCCTTACCTGCTGCTTGCAATGTGGAGACCCCACCTGTCAGTGAATGCGAAAATATGTCATCAAAATTGAATTTGACTATAATATATAATTGATTTTGATATGTTTAATGTATATTTAAATTTGCAATGTTGGTTCACGGTAAATCATTGAAACTTTGGTAAAAAAATACTCTTTAAAGCTTCAACAAAATTACTATGTTGTTTGATTTTGTCAAAATTGGTTGATTTTAAAAATGACTGCTTCAATAAAATCTGCGATGATTTGAAATAACTTTGCCTTCTAAATTGATTCTAATTTGAAGTTAGAATTTGATGTTTAACAAAATTTATTATTATTATTATTATTATTATTATTATTATTATTATTATTATTATTATTATTATTATTATTATTATTATTATTATTATCAAA
>Ga0315913_1004126_pt1 | contig 17562 bp, 8 predicted proteins | sample MpolsnodulesMG_FD_207736 | JGI IMG/M metagenome (GOLD analysis project Ga0315913, IMG submission 207736) | Medicago polymorpha root nodule microbial communities from Los Angeles, California, United States - small nodules | ecosystem: Host-associated > Plants > Roots > Nodule | place: USA... | reverse complement strand
GCCAAAAGAATAGGATAGGTTGGTTTGTTCGGCCATTTTTTTACTCTTCCATTTATTTTTTATAACCTATTTAGCACTTTGTGGTCGGAACGAACAATTACGTTCTTTTTAAATTTTCTTCCTAGAATTAAATGAAAAGTCATCATTGATGTGACTTTTTAAATAGGTGAAGCAACAATAGCCATTAGAAATTAACAAATCCAATTGTAGAAATCAATTTCGACAATTTTGTCAAATTATCTGAGACTTGTGGGCAATGTGTTTTTTTATGACTTTGAACTAATTAATTAAACATTTTTATTTTTAAAATTTTGATGGATATCAAGCCATCCCGCGGTAAAAAGGAGAAGTGTGAGATTTGCAACACTACAACTATAATTAAAAGTGATAACTTTTTTTAATAATAAATGTTAGTAGAAGTCGTTCCTTCGTGTGAGTTTGAAATTTATCTAAATCCGCAATTAAAAGTGGTAGTGTTTGTACCAAAAATAAAAGTGGTAGTGAGTTATGATAAGTGATCGTTGGAATTATTGTAAGGATTAGTTATAATCAGTATAAAGTACGTAGTATATCCTATACTAATAGTAAATGTAATCAACCTTTACAGACAAAAAAAATGTAACCAACCTTTTATACTCTCTTAAATTTAAATAATCAATATTTCTTTCGATTTATTTTACTCTTTACAGAACTCAATCATGTTTTACACCACACAACATTGCATAAATATCTAGTGTCACAAATTCAACAAGTGAAAATATAACAATCTAAAGGGAAGATCTAGGCATTAAACAATCAATATGCCAGTATGTTGAAGCATAAATATGTTGCTGCAACAACAACGAACATCATAGGAATTGATAACTTGATGGAATTTCCACCGGACGACCCATCATCTGTTGAAGGCACGGTTCTGGCTCCAGCTGGTGAATTGGCTGCTGATATACACACAAGATGCTAATTAGCATAAAGATATGGATTAATTAGAATAACATGCATGATCTTAGGTTAGTGATGTTAGAGTTATTTCGGTTCAAAGTGAACATTAAACTTTTTTTTATCAAAAAGCCCATATTAGGTTTAGAGTTAGATACAAAGGCAAGTGATAAAACAAAAACATTGATCATTTTCATTAAGTAAAATATTGAAGATTATAAAAAAAATTGCATTGAATAAAAATAATTAAAACACCTTAACATTCTAAGAATTATAGTTGTTTTAGACGTTTCTTTATATTTTTTTAAAGAGTTGTAAGATTTTTATTTTGAATATTATCAAATATATCACTCTCTATCAATCAACTAGAAGGAAGACATATAGAAGGGGGCTAGTGTTAATTTCTTATTGTGGGTGTGGTGTATGTGTGAAGTTCGATTTTTAGTTGTATTTGCTACCAATTGGAACCTCTTCCATTGACCTATTTCTCTCTCCTTTTTCACAAAGAAACAACAATGGTTTCAGTTGAAATTTGAAAACATTTTAATCCCATGGGGCAAGGTCGTTGATTTTTCAAAGTATACACAATACCAAAATTTAACCACATCGTATTAGTTTGTTTAGGCTTTTATTAGGGTCTATGTGGGAACATAACACTATTTGAGACGAGGCTATAATATCAAAATATCATATTATTGGTAAACATGAGATGTGAAGTTGTGGGGTCAGCTGTCTCCAATATATATAGAGTAGATCTGTCTTAAAGTTATACGAGTGATAGATAACCTCGTAAATCTTTGGAGATAAAAACATTACACCGGTCTATATGGTACAATATGATGTACACAATTTTTTGAACAAAATTAATATAAAATATGTATAATGGTATTTGCTTTTTAAAATATGATGTATTTTGTATCACCGTGGGTGCTCAGTGCTAATTAAGTGATAAAAATTAGAAGAGAAAATTACTAAAATTAGTATTAATTTATTCTTATTTTTTTTTATCTCTTCAGCTTTCTACATTCATTTTTTGAAAAAAAAAATTGATTTATTTAAGCAAGAACTATTTTTATGGGAGCAAAATAAAATTTTCAAGTATTATTTTTTCCTTTGTGGGGACAAGTGACCCCGTCCCTGCAACTTAGACTTGAAAAGCTAATATTTACCTAACATGTTTTTTTAAGAAAAAAATAGTTGTTTTTTTTTAGAGGTGCGATTTTTTTTTTAATAAATTGGTTTTTCAAAATTAGATGTGTTAAAAGTAAGTTTAATATAAAATGATTTGTATTTGAATTTATTAATTAATGTCAAATTGTGTTGTGTTGAACAAAAGATTGACATTTACATTCAAAAAAAGATTGAAACTTAAAATCAATGGTTTAGGCAAAAACTTAGAAGAAATGTTGGTGACTTACTTTTGCACTGAGATGTTGGTGGAGTTTGCACATTGCAAGCAGAAGGCAAGGCAAGAGCTTGAGTTTGATTGACCTTGATCCCCAATGATGATCCTCCACCATCAAGAACTTGGCATAGGCATTGTGGTTGTGATTTCACAACACTTGCAAGTTGTGTGCAACACCCTGATGTTGGTGTTGAAGACTTCCCCGTTATGTAGTCGAGACATGGTGATAGGTTTACTAACACATTCGTGCAACTTGATTGTGCCATAGCTCCTGCACATAGCATGGCCAAAATAACCAAAACAAGACCCTTACTTATTTTTACTTGAGCCATTGGAATTTTTTGGTGAAATCTTATGGAATCGATCCTATGAATTGGAAGGAAGACTTTGTGATTGATTTATTAGCTAGGATGGTTTGGAAGGATGGGATTTAATGGCTTTTTATAGGGAAATAAAATAAACAGTTAATGTAGAAAGGGAAAGAAGGTTATTATGTGGGTGAACTACTAAAATTTAAACGTGGAGGCTGGGACTGGGACCTTAGGTCTATAAAATTAAATTGTGCAATAAAATATTCCAAACGAGTCGGTTATGTGGATGACCAACCTTAACATGAGGTTGAGGGCACTGTGTCCTCCAACTAGAATGAGATTTTGAAAAGTTGACTACTAATGAATGGCAATGGTACTTAAGGGTCTCACATTGGAGATTTTTTTTTGAAAGAAGGGAGAATTCATATGGTTAACATAATTTGTTAAGATATTTAAGCGGATTTACATGTAAATATTATTCATTTATGTTTTTTTAATAATGATACTTAATAAACAATCTACATATTCAACCTATTACCTCTAAAAAAATTATTAAATGAATCTCGTTAATAATTAGAGACTCGCATATCAATAATTATAACATTACAACTCAATATTTGATAGTAAAAAGTATGAGCCCCACAAAGAAAGAGAGTACTTATGAATGATGTTCTTTATTATAAGTGTTATTGTTGTATTCTTTACAATGATTTTTTTTTTGGTCAAGTAACACAATCAGATACTTATTAAATACACAAGTTTGTGGAGGTAAATTTCCTTCGGGGTGATGATCTAACTAAATGCTCCTAAGCTTAATCCAACTGAATTTCACTTGTCTAGTTGTCTTTCAAAATCAATGTGAATGGAAGAAACAGTTGGGATGGAAACAACGTGATGTCACATCGAATTCTATAGATCCTTATAAGGTGCATTTTTTCGTTCAATTTAATGATGATTTTAAAGTTATTTTGAATTAATGGTTGTTATGGAATTCGTGGTTTTTTCTAGATTACTTTATTTTGTTTAGAGGTTATTTACCCCCTCATGATATCAACCAATCAAAATATAATATACATTGACAACATTAAATGTCAAATAAATGAGTTAATTTTTTCTAAAAAATAATCAATTTTAATCAAAAGGTAACTTTTAATACTTTTAATTTTCATTTAATTATTTAATTATAAACAAGATTACATTAGAGGTCATTTATCTTATTTATTTGCAACACTTTGGTCCTTTTTCTTTATTTTTTTTCGTTTAAGTCTTTTATCTCTCATAAAAGCACATATACGTCCTTTTTCTCATTTTTTTAATTAAAAAAATACATAATTTTATTTTTTAAAATATATTTATATTAAAAATGAAAAAAAAATTCCAGAAATATGATGAAGATGTTCATCATCTTCATCTTCTTCCTTTGAATCTCCATCATCTTCATTGAATCAAAAAAATTTCTACACAAATATATCTCCAAATATCATGAATTAATGTTACATTCACCTCAAATCTTATTTTAAACACAAAAATCAAAACCGTATAGAAAAAGAGATTTAGTTTCATCACAAAAAAAAAAAAGATTTAGTTATATAATTTGTCACACCATATATTATTATTATTATTATTTTCTAACTCAATATTCAAACCCGACATAAAAATAAACTCAAAATTGATAGCAACTTTGCACATCAATTTTGTTGTTTCCAGAACAATCTTAAATTTCGTAAAGCCTAACCATTCCGCCAGTGACTAAGCCTCCACCATCCGCCTTGCAACATTTGTGAAATTAAGGTTTTGATTTTTGTGTTTAAAAGAAGATTTGAGGTGAATATAACATTAATTCACGATATTTGGAGATATATTTTAGTAAAAAAATTTTGATTTAAAGAAGATGATGAAGATTCAAAGGAAGATGAAGATGATGGACATCTTCATCATATTTCTGGATTTTTTCATTTTTAATAAAAATATATTTTTAAAAATAAAATTATGTATTTTTTAATAAAAAAAAAAGGACAAAAAGATGTGTGTGTGCTTTTAAGAGAGATAAATGACCTAAACGGAAAAAAATAAAAAGATAAAAGACCAAAGTGTTACAAATAAATAAGATAAGTGACCCCTAATGTAATCTTGCCTTAATTATATTTAGGTGTTCAACCTAATTAATTTACAGTACAGGACTGACTTAGAACAATTAAAATTTCACATCAAATTTCTTTCATCTGAATGTCCTTAAATTTATCGGTTACATTCATAAAATTTCTTCTTTCCATTTTGATTGTTCGATTTTGTCGTTTCAAACTGCCGCAGTTTCAATTTTCTTGAGAATTGTCGTCCTACGTTTGATTCCAAATATCGTGAGAATTGTCGTTATTTCCAGAACCACGTCAGGTATGGAGACTTGATTTTTCTTTTTGATTTGATTTTTCTTTATTGTGAGGTAGTTAATTATAACAATTGAGTAAGTCATCTGTTGTACTTTGAGGACAACTAGCAGGTGTTGCCGTTGTGATTTTGTGGGAGTTTGCTAGCATTTTTTTCGGTTGCTGCTGAAATGGTTATGTCATGAGGCTTTTGTTCTTTGGTTTGGACTTAAGCTTTTGTTCTTTTGTTTGGACTTAAAGGCTTTGGCTGATAGTGAGGCAGGTTTATGCGTGTTAACAGATTTTATAAGGTTGGCTGCTTAAATAAAAAAAATCAAGTCATGATACCTGACGCGGTTCTAGAAACAACGACAATTTTCACTATAATTGGAAATTGCGGTAGTTTGGAACGACAAAATTGAACAATCAAAATGGGAAGAAGAATGAAAAAGAAACAAAAATTGATCAATAGGGAAGAATAAAGAAGAAGAAATTTGAATGAAGGAGATGTTTTTGTTCTCACGTTCGGGTTCTGGAATGGAAGAAACTTTATGAATGTAAGTGATGAATGTAAGGACATTCAGATGAAAGAAATTTGATGTAAAATTTTATTTGTTATAAGTCTTGTAGTGTAAATTAATTAAGACTGAACACCTTATAATATAATTAAATAAAAATTAAAAGTATTAAAAGTTACTTTACGTTTAAGATTAACTCTTTTATTTTTAGAAAAAATGACTCATTCATTTGACATTTAATGTTGTCTATGTATATTACATTTTGATTGGTTGATATCACGAGAGGGTAATTACCTCCTAAACAAGAGATGGTAACGTAGGTCTCACCGGAATTCTTGTATTCAATAAGTTGTCTACGATTTTATTTCGTTGATTTATCGAATATTTATTGTAGTTTTCTTTTATTTCTTAGGTCTTGCTAACCATTGTTCCAGGAGCAATAGTTAAGGTATCTACAAATTAAAACTTTGTCTTCAAAATATAGGTTTTGACTTATGATCAAATAATAATTATAAGGTAGCACAAAATTTAAGTTGTGTCATTAATCAATTTCACTACTTGCAAAAAAAAAAGTACGTGATTAACACTTTTTTAGCAAAAGTCTCATTAATCAATTTTACTACTTCATTAACCACAAAATGCATGATATTGTCCGCTTATTTTACCTAAATTTATGTACCGTCAATTTTTTGAAATATTAAAAATAAGTTGTTAATGCCTTGCATTTTTGTATTTATTGAATAAATAAAATTAGTTAATAAGATTTATGTTAAAATATTAGTTAACAATTCACACTAATTTAGTCAATGATGCGGTGAAATTGGCTAATGACACAACTCAATTTTGTGCTATAATTTTTACGTTCCAAAGTTGAATAGAAGTACATCATTTCTCAAGATAATATTATTTTATATCAATATTTTTAACAAGTGTTTCTCTATTTTTCACATACTTGTGTCTAGCTTTTTGACATCATTGTTAACATAATAATCGTTGAAGCTGATCATTCAGTGGCTTATTTATGTCTAGCTTATTGACTTCATTGTACGCCTTTGTCTTTGTAATGACTAATAACTTCTCATTTTTAGTGTTTCTTGAATGCATTGACGGAGCTTCCTTGTGACAAATGGAGACATGCATGGCATCACAACGTTTGTATACACTCCCATCATCACCGTATCTGAGATAGGCGAAAAAGACGACCTTTCTAGACCAAAAAAAATAATCCAAAATTTTGCTAAATTTTTTTTATTAATCCAAAAAAAAAAACTTAATTATAAAAGGAGGTGTTAGATGTTGATGCAAATGATATTTTCTTTTTTTTAATCGAAAGTGTTGAAAATATATTAGCCAAATAAGTTGATTTCAACATTTGAAATTTACGAGTCTGTTAATGCCATATATTGTTATCAAAATATTTTAATTGTTTATCGAATTCTCTTAACCATGTTGGTGAGTTTTGCATCTAAAGAAAGAAAAAAAATTCTAAGTTAAAATTATGAAAAACTACCTTAATTCGTCAATGTCACAAAACGAGGTTGAATAATCTACATTCTAGCCATTTTATAATTAAATTAATTTTAAATAATTGTGTGTTAAGTAAAATGGAAAGGGAGCATTGACGCAACATGTAAAGTTGTTGTCATGTGACTGAAAGGTCACAAGTCCAGGTCCTAAAAAGTAAAAACAATCTTGTATAAAGAACATGATAAAGTTGCTTACATTACACCAACTGATGAGATCTTTTCCCAAATTTTATGCATGTGAAAGTTTTAATGCACTAGACTGTCCTTTTATTTTAAATAAAATGGTCTAAAATGTACATTTACACGTAGTTCTGCTTAAGTACTTAATAATAGAGTTCTTTGTATATTTTAACCTAAAATGAGAGAAATGTAATTCACTCTATAATAAAAACAAAGACTGAGTATTTTTCTCGCTGGATTCAATAGTATTAATGTTTCTCGCCACACCACACAATACAACACCGCATAAACGAAAAAGTTGAGGAGTTACAATCTAAATGGGAGATCTATATGAATTAAAAAATTACAAACTCAACAAGTGAAAATAACAATCTAAATGGAAGTTCTAGGAATTACATAATCAATATACCAGTACGTCCCAAAAGTTGAAGCATAAATATGTTGCTGCAAAAACAACGAACAACATATGAATTAATAACTTGATGGCATTTCCACCGGACGAGCCACCAGGTGTGGGTGGCACGGCTTTTGATCCAGCTGGTGAATTGGCTACTACTATACTGTATACACACAAGATGCAAGTTAATTAGCAGAAAAATCCTACCTTTATAAGTAGAATGGTTGGGTTGATAGGAGAGATTAAAAAAAAGGCTAAATTGCATTTTTGGTCCCTTAACTATTTAGGTAGTATTGTTTTTGTCCCTTAATTAAAATTAGATTTATTTTGGTCCCTTAACTTCTCTTAGTTACACATTTTGGTCATTTCCATTAGTTTTAATTCAAAAACTTTAGGTTTTCTTCATCTTCTTCTCCTCTTTTTCATCTTCATATCATCTCCATCAACCTTCAACAACAAGAATTCCATAAAAATTCCAGAAGAAAATGAAGAAAACCTAACGTTTTTGAATTAACACTAACAGAAAAGACCAAAATGTGTTACAAAGAGAAATTAAGGGACCAAAATAAATCGAATTTTAGTTAAGGGACCAAAGCGATACTACCTAAATAGTTAAGGGACCAAAATGCAATTTAGCCTAAAAAAAATCATTTTTCAAGAAAATACACTTAATAAGATATATTGATTAAAGTGGTACATTTATTGCAGGTGGCATTTAGCCTAGGAAAGGGGAGTTCTTTCCCACTATGGGAAAGTATTTTGTGACTATTAGATTAGATAAGTACACAATTTTATCATGGTCTCTCAACACTAATTTTTTTTGTTTATACAATCTTCTTCACCAATCATCACCATTATTTCCACCACTCATGCGTTCTCTCTCTGTGGTCTCATATCTCCCCCTTTTCAGCTTCCATGTCCTTCCTCTGGTGCCGACCAGTTCCGACAGTGGTGGTAGTTTCAGATTAAAATAGTTAAAAAAAACCACTACATTCATCCTTTTTTTTTTATTTCTCAAAAACAGTCACCAAATGCGTAGACATTTTAGATCCGAGTGTTTTTTTTATATTTTTGGTGTGGTTGTGTTGAGTTATTGGTTTTTCCATATGTTAATTGAATTGATTGGATTTGGACAAGTTACTATGATTAATAGCAACTGAAGCTCCTAATCAATGGGTGAACCCAGAAACTACCTACAAAATACAATTAAGAAATTAAATATGCTGATTACACACAACCCATGAACATTAACACAATCAAAATGGAAATAACAAAGTTAACATACGATTTTGAAGGAAAAAATTGCAAGCAAAAGCACAGGAAATAAGTTGTGTATCGTATATCGCAGTAGGAGGAGATTCGGAGACGCAGGGAGGAAAAAAACTTAGTGGATCCCCTTTGTTCTTTGCTGGAAATCATAGATCCCCCTTGTTCTTTGCCGGAAAAAATAAAAATAAAACGAGAGAGGATACGCCGGGAGGAAGAGGAACCGACGGTGGTAGCAGTATAGACATTAACGAGCCTTTGTCTACCGGAGAAGAGGAAGTATGGTCATCATCAAGAATAAAAATAAAAAGGTTAACATGTGACATCACATAAAACATCTGATAAATCTAACGGTAGTTATTTCTTTGACGACAGTGATAGACAAAAATTTAGTATTGAGAGACCATGATAAAATTGTGTTCACCATTTAATCTAATGGTCAAAAACTTACTTTCCCATGATGGGAAAAAACTAGTCATTCCCATGCTAAACCTCACCTTTATTGCATCTTAACTTATGCAATGTTGTACATGTTAGAAAAGCCTTATTAAAAAAAAGTACTATATTTTATTTATGGAAAATGTTAATGAGTGATTCCATAACACTCTTTAAGCACCCAAAGTGGTAAGATTTTATGAAAGTTTGTGCATTTATTGTATTAGAAATTGAAAGTTTATTACTTTTTTTAAAGAATAATTTCTTAATGCTTAAAGAGTGTCCCAGAAGCACTTGTTAACAAGATCTTTTATTATTATTATTATTATTATTATTATTATTATTATTATTATTAAATTACCCTTCATGTATAAATGTATATACAATTGACTTTTAATTTTCCAAAACAAAGTTTAATTAGAGATATGCTTAGAAAAAATAATAAATACTTCTAAAAGTTTAAAAGAGGATTAACTTTCAAGAACACATTTTATCTTTTAAAGGGTGGTTATAATTCAAGACGAACGGAATATGAATTAATTATAATTAAATGCACGCACTAATGACTTATTCACCCCGGTTTCATATATCTAAGAAAAGATTATTTTTTAGGTTTATTAAATAATTATTCAACAAATCTAAAAAATAATATTTTCTTATACATGAGACCAGAGAGAGTATGTTAGTGATGTTAGTTACTTTCATATTCTTTTATATCCATTGTGGTTAGAATGAGAAGAGTTATATTACTTGGGTGATATGTTTTGGTGCATGTTTGATTTTCCGATGACAAAAATAAATAATAATAATAATAGTAATAATCGATTTTGTTAAAATTGAATTGAATGCCAAATCATTTATATTCGATGTATTGATAAAAAATTGATTGAACAATAAAATCGAAGCTAAAAATAAATTATACCTTTCGACGCCAAGAATTAATGCTAGAGTAAACATCAAATTCTAACTTCCAATTTGAATCAATTTTAAAGGCAAACTAATTTGTGCAAAATCAAGGTGACATAACGATTTTGTTGAAGCTTTAAAGAGTAGTTTTTATTAAAAATTTGATGACTTATGGTGACTTGATATCCCAAATTCAAATATACATTAAACATGTCAAAATCAATCAATTATATATTGCATAAAAGTCCAGTCTAAAGAGTTGAGATTAGAAGAAATATTGATGACATACTTTTGCATCGGGTGGGGTCTGTAGGTCGCAAGCACCAGGCAAAGCAAGAGCTTCGGTTTGGTTAATCCCCCATGATCCACCATCAAGAACCAGATAGAGACATTGTGGTTGTGTTTTCACAACATTAGCAAGTTTTGTGCAGCACCCTATAGTGGTGTTGATGAGTTCCCCCTGACATAATCTAGGCATGGTGACAGACTCAGTAACGCATTCATGCAACTTGATTGTGCTGTAACACCTGCGCATATCAATGCTAGTGTAACCAAAATAAGACATATATTCAATTTTACCTGTGCCATTGGAAAATTTTAGTGAAATTTTGCCTTGTGATTGATTTACAATAGCTATAGCTAGGATGGCTTTTATATAGAAATATTTTGTTTGGTAGTTTGGATGGGAGGGGGAGAGTGAGTTTGGAGGGATGGAAAATATAGAGTAAAATGGAGAAATATTTCATATTTTTTGAAAGAGTATTTTTTTTATATAATGTTAAAATAATGTTTTTGATTAGTATATTTTTAATTTAAAGAATACTATAACAACATAGATTAGTTTGAAAAATTCATATAAACCCTCCAAAATTCTTCAAAACCCTTTTCCAATTCAATTTTTGAGTTTCTTCAAATTAGAATTTTTTTGTATTATTGTTGGAACATTGGTATGTAGTTGGCAAGGAAATTGGAAGGTTGGAAGATTAAAAACCAAGTAATAAACCTTTGAGCTAGTGTGGTGTGAATTAAAACAAATAGAACGTGGGGTCTCACATAAGGTAGAACACACACATTAGTAATGTTTAAATTATAGTATTTAATTTTTTAAATACGTGATAATGATAAAAATAATAGTAATTATTATTTTTTATTCATAAATATCACTTCCCACGATTTTAGCCTATGTTTGTTGTCATAAGATTGAGAATACATCTGAGTTTCTTATTTTCTTTCCTTCATATCCTATTAGTTTGTTTATTTTTTATCTTATCCAGAAAAGTTGATGAATTAATTAGTAGGTAAGTTTCCTTTGACCTTATATATCCATGAACCTTCTATATTCACGAGTAACTGCTGTCGCAATTTTAGTTAAACCAGTTATACGATCTCTACATAAATAGAGGACTCGACTCAGTTTAAAAACACACCAAAGAGTTTCGTTAAGTTGTCGATAAATCTTTTTCTCTTCTCCCTCTTTCTGCTCGATGCACTTCCGAGCCATTTTTTCCCTTTCTTTTCCATCCCTTCAGAATTAAGAGTATTCTTATAATGTCCCTTCGGAAAGAAAAAAAACGGTCTTAAGAGCATAGTCTCTTCGATAATTAATTTTTTCTCTTCGAAATAAAGAGTATTTTTAAGATCATAGCCCCTTTTCATAAATAACGTCCCTTCAAAATTATGAATATAATGATCTTAAGAGCATAGTCTCTTCGATAATATATGTCCCTTTGGAATAAAGAGTATTTTTAAGATCATAGTCCATTTTCAAGAATAATATCCCTTCGGAATTAAGAATGATGAAATGTAGTTTTATTCAATATTTTCTTCCCTTGGAGAAGTTAGAGGTTAGAATAGTAGTAGCATCATATTTGAGTGGTCATAGTACCATAGCTAGAGAAGTTAAAAGTTAGAATGGTGGAAACACCTTGTCTGAGTGGTCTCAGTACCATAATAAAATGGTCTACCATATTATAGTGGTTTCAGTATTAAATTTGAGTGGGTTTAATAGTCATATTTGTGGGTGTAATTCTTGAACAGTTTTGTAGCTGAACTTGTTTTATCCTGGAGGCGGCGTGGTTGATACTCCGTATTTCACAACTTTGGACAACACCACGAAACGTGTTAAAGAGAGCTACCTGAGCGTGACTCAACCTATTAACAACTTTGGTAAATGAAAATTCTTTTTCAAAATAGATTTTGGAAACCCAAATATAATAGTTTGGAAATCCAAAAACCAACATTTTTAAGACGGATCAATTGCAATCACAACAATTATGAAGTAAAATGAACATCCAAAAACTTTTATTTTTCAATGTCCTCTAGTGCTTCGACAATTCTACTTGCTTCTTCCTTTTTCTCAAAACCATCCATTCGCTTTCCTTCCAAACTCGCAAACAAAACTCTAGTGGATGAATCACTAAAATTTAATCGTGGAAGTTGTCTAGGACCATAAATCCATAAAATTTTCTTAACAAATGTCCTATCTAGTGCACTCTCGTGTTATTTAGAATTTTCTTTGTTTTACTTTTTACGTATTTAGGTACATACTCATTAAAATATCTACCATTTAATTATTTCAAAAAATTTATTATTTAATTCATTTCTCTTTCATATTTTCTCCTTTTATATGTGTGCGCGCTTAAATGATTTATATTTATGCTTGTGACCAAGCAAGTATATCTCTCGATGATTTTCGATTCAAATATTGATTGATTATTTATGTCAAGCTAAGTGACATCATTGTACGACTTTGTCCTACAATTAATCACTTCTCATTTTCAATGTTTTTTTTGCATGCAATGGCTGGGCTTCCTTGTGACAAATGGAGATCATGCATGAAATCCACAAAGTTTGTATTCACTCCACCGTTTTATAGTGACATATTTAATTTGTATTAGTTACTTGTTAGAATGAATGATCTCATTTTGCTAGATAATTTATAAGATAAGATAATATTAATTACTTGATTTTAAATTATATTATCTAATTAATATTACCTTCGTCATTATCAAGTTAGTACATATTTTGCTGTATATTTACGATAATAGTCATTACACCAATACATGATGATGAAGATAATTAATATTTTAAGTTTTAAATATAATCAATATTTTTCTCCCTCGATTTAATAGTATTATTGAGAAGAAACTGCACAGTTCTACATGAATGTTTCTCACAAGACCACACAATGCAACAGTGCACAAGCAAATATCTTGCGGTCACAAAACTGAATATATTAGAAGAAACTAAATGGGAGATCTATATGAACGAGAAAAAACAATATGCCAGTATGTCCTGAAAGTTGAAGCATATATATGTTGCTGCAAAAATAACGAACAGCATACGAGTTGATAGCTTGACGGAATTTCCCCCGGACGAGCCACCATCTGTTGGTGGCACAGTTCTGGATCCAGCTGGTGGATTGGCTATTGCTATACACACAAGAAGGGGTAAATTAATTAGCAAAAAAATATGAACGAAGTGCATGCACTTATGTTAGTGATGTTAGAGTTATTTTTCATTTTCTTCAATGTCCATATATTGGCCATGGTCGGATCGAGAAGAGTCGATATTATTTGTGTAATATGTTTTGGTGCGTGTTTTACTTTCCGGTGACAAAAACTTATTTTTGATAATAATAATAATAATATATTTTGTTAAACATCAAAATTTAACTTCAAATTAGAATCAATTTAGAAGGCAAAATTACTTCAATTCATCCAAGATTTTGTTGAAGCAATCAATTTAAAATCAACCAATTTTGGCAAAATCAAACAACTTAGTAATTTTGTTGAAGTTTTAAAGAGTAATTTTTATCAAAGTTTCAATGACTTGTTGTGAAGTGACATCAAGTAAACATATAAAAATCAATTATACATTATAAACAAATTCAGTTTTGATGACATACTTTTGCATAGACTGACGCGTGGGGTCTGCACATTGCAAGCAGCAGGTAAGGCAAGAGCTAGGGTTTGGTTAATCCCCAATGATGATCCTTCGCCGCCAATAATCAGGCAGAGACATTCTGGTTGTGATTTCACAACATTAGCAAGTTGTGTGCAACACCCTGTAGTTGGTGTTGATGAGTTCCCGGTGACGTAATCTAGGCACGGGAAGAGACTCACTATCTCATTCTTGCAACTTGATTGTGCTGTAGCACTTGCATAGAGCAAGGTTAATGTAACCAAAACAAGACCTATATTGAATTTTACTTGTTCCATTAGAAATCTTTTAGTGAAATTTTGCTTTGTGATTGATTTACTGTAGCTATAACTATGATTTCTTTTTATAGGGAAATAAAATAAAATAAAGGAAATGTTAGCGAGTGCTTTGGGCACTCTTTAAGATCTTTAAATGGTAGTTTTTGTGAAAATTTGTATAATTAACATATGAAAATTGAAATAATTGATTTTTTTTATGAAATAATTTCTTCTTTTAGAATCCTTAAAAAGTGTTATGGGGACACTTGTTAACAACTCCTATGAAATAAATAGATAAATACTTAGAAAGAGAAGGAAGGTTATTACGTGGGTGAAGTACAAAAAATTTAAACGTGGAAGCTGGCTAGAACCACAGGTCTATGAAATTAAATTGCACATGAAAAATTCCACTTGAGTTGATTATGTGGATGACTCAACCTTTAGCATGAAATTGAGTGAACTTTTTCTTTCAGCTAGAATGAGATTTTGAAAAATTTACTTAAGACAAGAAGAACTACGTGTTCCTAAACTTGATACGTTGTCTTTGGAAATTGGAAATCAATGCTTGAGAAATTTTTGGGATGAGAAAAATATTGTGATGTCACACTTTTTCAGCCCATTGATTTAAGCTAGATATAATATTGATATATAGGTGAGGGATGTTCAACATATTAAACTTGCTGATAATGTTTCAATTCAAAGAGGAGAGGTGGTTGAAGAAGGTAAGAAAAAGCTAAGTTACAGTGCTACATGAATTGAGAAAACGATGATGGTGGAAGGAGGCATGGAAAAAAATCTTGCGGTGTGGATGTATGATAAAAGTGTGTTCTTTATTTAATCTAATGGTTAAAATCAGTTTTTTCATGGCGGGAAAGTTTTCACCTTTCCCATGGTAAATCCCACCCTCTGTGAAAACAAAGAAAGGCCGAACACGGGAGAACACAACTTCTATGACATGGCCTTACCGGAATCAACAAAAATGATGACGGAAAAAACAACAACATTGTCAAATACTATTCACTACCGTTAACCATGAGCTTCTCCAGGGATAAACGACGACAAGAAGCTGTTTTGGCGTTGGCAGGAAGAACAGGAGAAAGGAAATAATGTCGTCGAGAAAGGTTTGGCCAAAGAGTGGGTACATCTTCATCATCGCAGGTGCTGTCTTCACCATCTTCGTTGGATAATCTCCATAGAGGAACATGTGGATCACACAAAGTGGATTCCCCGCTGCTAACCTTATATATTTTTATACCCAAAAAGACAAGAATTGAACTCCTAACCATTCCTTTAAGGGGTTCAAGTACCACTTGTATCAATTCATTGTCGGTAGAATGACCTAAACCTTTCGTGCATAACGCTTAGTGTTGCCCTTTTTCTTTAAACTCATAAAATATAGTTTCGTCATCAGTTAAATGCATTTAAAGAATATAATTTTATCTAAATAATGAAAGAAAGAAACTAAAATTAAAATATTATCAACTACCGTACTTCTTTCGGAATGAAATGAGTAAAAATGATAGTTGAAAAGTTGGTGTATATGTAGACTAAATTTTTAATCGCATACATTAATTTTTCAACTATGACTTTTACTTATATTTTATTTCAAAAGGATGTGAGGACATTTTCGTCTGACTTGTATTTTTATCACTTTTAGGTGTTGTTTGTTTCAAAGGAATGTGCCACGTTGAAAAGTAACAGAAGGGAAAGTTTATCAAAATATGTGTTATCAGGTTCTCCTGTATGATGAAAGGAAAGATTGGTTGAGGTGGCCGTCCTAGAAAAATGCTTTCCATCAACGATGCGAAGGAACAAGAGAATGGACTTGTTATCTTATAAAAGGACTAAAGTGCCCTTGCTTTTAATCTTTTTCATGCAGACATGTTTTTCTTTACTCCAATTATTACTTGCTTCTCACACCTCATTAAATATTTTGTCAAATAACCTAATGGTGGTTGTAATTCACACATTTTAAATGTGGAGAAGTTTGAAGTGTGGAGTTCGATCCCAACCCATGTATAATATTGTCTTTTTAGCTATCAACTAAGTTGTACTTACATGATTACTACTCCCACCACATTTATCATCGTAGTGTATTTATGACATTTACTAAATATACATCTTTATTTTCTTTCAATTTCTTTTCACTTTTGCTCATCGCAAACAATCAAAAAATCATTGCACTTTATTTTTATCTTTTACTCACTTTCATTCCTTTCACATTCTTTTATCAGTCAAACATAATAATAGTCTCATTTAACCATATTATATTATGTGTCCCATTTGAGATGTTGTAATAAAGGAAAAATTGCTCCGCTTGGAAGAGCCATTCGAGCGGGTCAGTCTCATCAAAACCACTGAATTCGAGTTTGGGGTCTGGTAGGGTTGTTGTGGTGTGGTGAAGAGTTGGTGTTGAAAGGAATGGTTTTGAACAAAAGGTGAAAATATGTGAGATTGTTGAGTATATTGGGTTTGTTGTTGGTACGGTTGAACTGGGGAATAACCATGGGGTGGAGTTTGGTAATAGTTACCAGTGATGGAAAACAGTGGTGTTGGTGGGTATCCGGTTGGGTTGATTTTTGGCTGGCTAGGGCGAGAGTGTATGAGGGTATTGGGAAGAGAAACTGGAAGGGAGGTGAGGTTTGAGTTTGTTGTGGTAATGGAGTCTTGAGTTGGGATGGGTGATGGTGTTACGGTTGTTGTTGATGATGTGGGGTTGTTTTGAGCGGTGAGAGTTGCAAATCGGTCATTGATCATATTTGTGAGGTTGGTAAACCGTGAATCCATGATGACATCTTGGTTATCAAGCCGAGTGTTGAAGGTGTGTGTGGTTGCACCGATCACAACTCGTATATTATGTTTTGTTTGGATAAGTTCATCAAGGCGTTGGTTTGTAGACTGGATTGCATCGTCCAAGTCTCCAGGGGTGAGGTTGGTTAGTTTGGGAAGCATTGGAAAATGGAATGAAAGCACCAATGATGATAAGTTCGGTAACCACCTATCAATTAAGCTATATTATGACATGCTGTCATTACGTAAATTTTAGGACTTATTTTGACAATTTGATAGAGTTCTGAGGCAACATGAGGCGACTAGGGGTGTTAAAAGCAAGAAAATCAG
>Ga0315913_1004125_pt1 | contig 17567 bp, 9 predicted proteins | sample MpolsnodulesMG_FD_207736 | JGI IMG/M metagenome (GOLD analysis project Ga0315913, IMG submission 207736) | Medicago polymorpha root nodule microbial communities from Los Angeles, California, United States - small nodules | ecosystem: Host-associated > Plants > Roots > Nodule | place: USA... | reverse complement strand
TCATTTAGCATTTGCAGCAATTTTTAATAGTATTATATCTGCTACTCCACAAGATCCAACTTTTAATAGTATGATATGATGATTCAAATTGAATATTTGATGGAACTTCATAACCGTGAGCTAGTGATCTTTTCTTCAAACTCAACGAGTTTGTGACTCTGGAGTTCTATATTTATTAAGAAAATAGAACAAAATGTGGAACAGGCTTGCACTTCAATGGTTTGGCCAAAAACACAGTAACCCTTCCTACTTCTGACATATCAATATCATGACTCTTACCATCATTAACAACCCAATCATAGCATTGTATCAAACTTGCAAGTGTTGCTTGGATAACAAGCAAAGCAAGTGAAGAACCAGGGCAACTTCTTCTTGCATCAACATCAACATGTGATACTACTTTTTCTAAATAGAGAAAACTTGAATGTGAGAAGAAAATTCACATTGTGTGCGCGGCAAATTTTCTAACAGAAATTAACCACCGTAAAAATATTACTAGAGTAATATTTGGTATAATTTCCTAAAAAAATGGTATAATGCGAATTTTTTTAGGACAAATGCTACCACACTGCATGATAAAAGGAGCCTACCTGCCAACGAGATTGGTAAATAGAGGTCACCAAGTTTTCTTTTATTTAAGAGGAAAAAAAAGATATACATTTTAAACAAAATAATCGAAGCACGTGCTAAGATTGAAATATATAAAAGTCTAAAAAACAACAGTACTTAAATATAATGACATCAACTCAAGGGATTTCCACTATAACAAAGGTGATTACAATTTGTTCAAGGACACAAGCAAGAGATTTCTAATATTCAAGTACACAAGTAAGAAACTTTTAAATGTTCAATCATAACTGAAAGAGACTTCTAATGTTTAAAAATAAATAAGTATGTTCTTACACTTGATATGCAATCAGAGGTGTGAACAATACAAAACTGAACAGACTCTTAAACTTAGAACTTTTAAGATACAAACTTTGATAAGAAATTCTTAAGTGTTCTATGCGCTTTTTTATTTGACAAAGTAAGGGCACAATTAAAAATAGCAGAGTCTTGTTATCATTTTTCAAGTATTAAGTTCCTTATATAGACAAAGATTAGAGAGACGTTGGAGAAGAGTGTCAACACATTAATAATCGCTGAGAAACTTCAAATCAAGGAAGTTGGGTCATTGCCTATTATGAATAATGCCATTGATTAGACATTCATAATTTTTTTGCTGAAACTGGAATTATCCGTTCATTCTCTTTGTCCTAGAAGTTCTTTGTTTGTTTATACACGTGGTTAGAAGAAGATAAATTGTATTATCAGAGCCTTGATAGAGACAACTACGGAAAATGACAAATTTGACGTGGCTTCTAGACCCCTCAGGATCTTCTGCACTTCAAAGTCTGGAGGTCTTCAAAGTCTGGAGGTCTTCAAAGTCTGATGCAGGTCTTCAACTGAGTTGCTTCATTTCTTCTGATCCAAGGTGTTGACTTCTGGTTTACTTTTCATCAGATCTTTTACCAAAGTCTTTTAACTTCTCTTTGTGCTTCTGATGCTCTTATACATGTTCATACCTTTTTAAAATTTAACCTATGGTCATGCACACTTGAACATATATTAGCATATCTAATTGTTCTTTAATACCTTGTTATCATCAAAATTCTAGAGGAATTGTACAAACCAATTTTGTTCCAACAAAACATATAAAAAAATCACCTAAAATATTGTAAAATGACTCATAAAAGACCATGAAATACTGTTATGACAGGGTGTCACTATGCGGAGACGAATAAATGAGGTTGTCCATAACTTAACGAAGGGGGGTACATTGTCAGCTAGTTTCCATATATTGGTGGATATATAAAAAAAAAATTACCATAAATTGTCAACTAGTTTCCACAACTGGAATCATTTTTATTAAACTTTTTTTTTACCATGGTCCAAAAAGAAAATTTTCCTTTTATTCCCATGAAAGGTTAAAAATTAAAAAGTTAAAACTAATTAAAGGTTAAAAAAATTCCCTTTACTATCACGAAATGTTCAAAAAATTCCTTACTATCATGTGACCTCCTTATTAGTTGTGCTAAAAGGACAAACAATACAAAAAGAGATATTTAATAATGATTATAAATTTGAAAATGGCTTTTTACAACTTTATGAGTGTTAAGAATTATTTAATTATGTATAAAAAGAATGAACTTTATACACTATAAATATATCCAAGAATATTCTATGTTTTACGTTGAAAAATATGTCTGCAATTATCAAATTTATTTATGCTATGAGTTTAATTCTTTTCATTGCAAATGAATATTATCGTAAGATATTCTTTCATCCTTTTTCCAGAATTTTCTTCTTCACTTCCTAGTTCGTACACAACCATTTATCATGTTTTAGTAATGTTATTTTATTATCTTTGAAATTTAAACAGGTGAACTTATATGTAAAACTGATGACAATTGTCCAAGACGTGGAACCAATAAATATTTTATTCATAAGTGTATTGATTACAGGTGTCAATGGATTCCTCGCTGATTCTTTGAGTATCACATCTGGGAGAGTAGAATAACATATTGAAGAATTATTATAATTTCAAAGTCCACAATTTTAATTTTATGTCACATATAGAAATATTATGTGTGTTCCACGAGTTTCACATGAATATGTCTTTAGAGTTTTGTTTTTAACCAAATAAATATTTTAATAAATATATTTTTATGTAATTGTATCGATTCATTTTGATTGTATTTTGAATATTATAATGATATAAATACATTTAATATTGATTTATATAAGTCAAAAGAAATATATTAACAAGAATTAAAAAATATATTTGATGGATAAATAGAAGATAGTGACAATAAATATACAATACATGATAAAAATTGTATATTTATTTCAATATGTTTCGTATGATGCTTGATAGGGTTAGACCTAGGAAGATGATTTGTCAGGTGAGATCCGCTGTGAAAAGATATTGAAATGGTGTATTTGCATGTGCTCCAACAACCAAGTCAGTAAGAGGTTCAAGAGAGAATGGAGCTATATTATGGATAAAAAGTGTCATACCTGGCTGAGGGCTAATCATGAGTATATATTGTGTATAAGTAGGGTTCTAGATGACAAACCTTCACCTGGACAGCAGTCCCAAAGAGGGACGACAGTGATCATCGGGTGGTCCATAGCATAGGATCCAAAATGAATGGACATGATCTTTTAGTCTATACCATAATCCAATGGGATTTAGAACGTGTCCATTGAATGGTGTCGCCTGCTTCTGAGGCTCGGGTTGGACCTAAACCTAGTTGAATTGCGCCTTAGGCCAGTCCGAAACAGTTTCCCCCAAGCTATAAGCTGAGTGAGTCAGACTGTAGCTTGATAGAAGTCTCCAAGAGGCCGTCTTTAAGGACAATGGCACTGCCACACTTTGTAGATTTGGACTTCAGAGGGTCTCTCAAGAAAAAGATCAAATACATCTTTTGGTTATTTACGTTTGACAAAAATATCAGATTAGACATTAGTCTTATCGATTCTTAAATTTTAAAAAGGTCATTTAAGTTAATTTAATACAACATTATTTTTCTAAGGATCTATTTGAAACTTAAAAACTTCAAATAAGTGCATTAAATTAACATTTTAAAAGATCTATTTGAAACTTAAAAAAAAACTTAAAAGACTTATTTGAAACTTAAAAATCTTAAAGACTAATCCATTATTTTTGTCAAACTTAAAGAAGAAAAAAAGATAATTAACCCGATAAAAAATAGAAAATTAAACATATGGTTAACTACAAACACCCCAAAGTAAAAATACAAAACCAAACTAAAACTGATACGTGTAACAAGAGAGGAACAAACAAAATTCTACTACAACGGATTATATCCTCAAAATATTTTTTCACTTCCAAACTCGAATAGGCAATAACCCCTTCTTGACAGTTGATCATGCAGTACTGGTCACATAATAGTTCAAACACATAAATCTTTAGTTCACAAAATAAATAAACTGTAAAACTACATTAAACTGGCAGTGAGATTAAAAGTTCATTGTACATTAATTCAAGTGCCATAATAGTTTAAGGTACATAATTTTAAGGTACTAATTTTTTTTTCAAAAATAATTTAAGTGTGTGTATACATATAATCTATCGAGTCACTTCATCAATCAAACGAGTCAAATTATATATAGTTCTAGTTCAACTCATTTAGTTAATAAACTTAATTTTTAACTTAACTTAACTCATTTGGCGCATGAATCCAATTCAATAAATTAATTATCGAGTAAAATTTACAACTATGTTTGAGTTTGATCAGTTCACATCATCAACACTAGATAACTTAATATTAAGGACTACAACTGTGTGTGAAAATTCTGTAGAGATAAAAACTATCACATTTTTATGGGACCATCAATAACTTTTAGAAATTTTGTAGGCAAAACAATCTTATTTAACCCTATTATACATAATATTCTACTAAAATCCTTTCTAATAGGCTTAAGTACCTCCTTGCTCATCTAGTTTTTAACACTCAAAGCAAGAAACACAAAACTAGTTGAGTGTTAAAAACTAGTTGTGGAAGAAACACAAAACACGTGTGAATTGAGTTTTCAATGAGTAAATTAATCACAACCATTAAACTTAATCCAAGGGTTTTCATTCAATCCTCTCATATCTTATAATAAAAGCTCCTCTCACTATGTATGTATGTATGTCAGACTATGATTATCCTTGAAGTTTTAGTTTCATCGCATATATCAACATGTAATTCTATTTTATTTTATTTTTACATTTGGCAGCACTCTGCCTTAGATATCTTTATTTTAATATTTGTCTACTAAAAAAAACTAACAACTACTTAACTCGTCGAGATCCTATGTTATTTATGAGTTAAAATCCTCTCTATTTAGTACCATCTCTATTTCTTCTATTTGAAGAGATAGAGACACAATGAAATTTGAAAAAATAGTGGTAGGATCCACTTAATGGTAGGGCCCACAATCTACTTTTTTGTATTTATCTCTCACCAAATGACATTCTTGGGAAAGTGTGTTTGTTCAAATGAATGAGTGTTTAAGTGTGTGAGTGATCAATTGTCCAATTCTAAATTTCATGCTACTTCAGTTTTTTTAAAGAAGGCAAACTACCCCACCGAAATTAGCACTAGGGAGAATCAAACCGGACACCTTGAGAGGAGCACGCTCCAAGGTCCCAGCAAACACAACTAGGCCAACACAAACTACCACATATTCTTCTACAACAACTTCCTAACCATCATTCCAACAAACAGTTTGTAATCATCGTTCTTGGTAACGGTTTGTAACTATCGTTCGACAACAAACAATAATTAAATGCCCTTTGGGGTGTTTTTGGAAGTTCAAGGTGCTTGTGAGCCATTCCTATGTCCCAAAAAAACAATTTTCCCGTGACAATAGAGTTGACCCAAACCCACTTGTTGAAATTGGATGATCAATATTTGAAACCCAAAAAATACACTGCAGTTTCAGCTTGTCGCCAACTTAATTACCTCAATCTCAGGTGTCTCTTTTGAGTTATACACAATTATTAAAAAAAATAATTATAAATATTGATTTTAATGGTAAAATGTGTTTCATTTATCAAAACACGTTTTTTTTTATAAAAGGCCAAAAACACCATAGATTTAAAAAAAAAACATTCGAAGCACAATGTATGCTTAAAAGGAGCAAAGATAGTATGCATTACAAACAAGTTAAAGATAGAACCCAAAAGATTATTATTAATTGTAGTTAGTGTAGTAGTTAGATGATTAAAATGCAATAACTAAGGTATGTTAATGGGAAAAAATAATAAATATTATATTGATGTTATAAAAAGAACAAATAATTTAAAACAAAAAATGGTAAATATGACACCTAATTTGAGACAAACACCTAAACCAACTTAATTAGTGAATGAGTAGTGATAGTTGTATAGTTATTTATGACAACTTTTGCGATAATATTCTTTTTCTCTTATCTTATTGGTCAAACACAATAGAAAAAGAAAAAGAGAGAATAAGAACGTAATATAAATTTGTCAAAAAAAAAAAAAAGAGAACATAATATAAATATACTAAAGAAAATTGTCAATAAAAAGTTTTTCTATCATGTGCAAATTTGCACATATTAAGAAGAGTAAAATAAAAATTTTGTATTGGAACTTGTACGTTTCATATTAAATATAAAGCTTTTAAATAAATAATTATTGTTTTCCAAGAAAAAGTTACTACTATTAATTATTTTATCATGTGTAATGCTGCACATGTTAGACAAACCCGTCAAAAAAAATAATCATCTTAAATACACATTTCTCTTGGTCAAGAAAAACATGCCTCAACGAAACATGGAAGGAACGTACGTGTACCCTTTATAGGGTCTCTATTTTGGATTGCAGCAAGGTGTCTAGTAAAGAACCATGAATTCATTTATTTAAAGACCCCATTAATATTACTCAACATTTTCATACTTCATTGTAATATTATAAAATAAAAAAACTTTGTAATGTATATCTTTCTCTCCAACCATGACAAATATTATAGCAAATTCAATCTATGAAAGCCTTTTCCTTTACTCGCTATTGAGTTAAGTTTGGATATAAAAATGGCTACATTGAGTATGATCACTATACTATACTATACTATAGTATACTACATTGCATATTTTTTTCCTTTTCATTATGCTTCTGAAACTTAAATTTAATCCATTAATATACTAACCAGTTTAATTATTATATCCACTTTTTTAGCTTCTGAACATGTGTTCAAAGGAATATTGACTGGTCTTCCCAAGCCTGGAGGTGGTGAATATGGAAAGCTTTTTAGTTTGCCTTCACTCAATGATTCTAGAATTGGTATGAACTATGAACTCATACATGAATTAATGAATTGTTTATGGATTTATTTCATATATACTGTTAGTGCATTTTTTTTATTTTGCATATAATTACTTCTACCCTATGAAGCACGGACACTCCTTAGATTAGGCGTGTCCTGGTGTCAAATTATAATTACACTGAAGTATGTTATTTTCTCAAATTATTAGCGGTGTCGGTGTGTCTGTGTCCGTGTCAAGTCCGACTTTTATATGATTGGTTGTGATTTGTTAAAACTTCGCATTGTATCGAAATTAAGCTCATTGTTTATTTGGCATTTTAAGAGAGGCTGCCATACTCCATAAGGATACTTGTAGAATCTGCCATACGTAATTGTGACAACTTTAAAGTGACTCAGAATGATGTTGAAAATATTATTGATTGGGAGAACACATCTCAAAACCAAACTGAAATTCCTTTCATGCCTGCTCGTGTTCTGTTGCAGGTTTGTTCCATTTTCATGACTTGTTTGTTGGTCTTTTTTGTTTGAAATTCTAGAAGTTTTGTGTTTGCTTTTTTAGTACTAAGAGGTTAATTTGGTTGTGTTGACAAGGATGCTACTGGAGTTCCTGCTCTTGTTGATTTGGCTTCTATGAGGGATGCCATGAAGAATCTTGGTGGTGATCCTAACAAGATTAGCTCCTTGGTTTGTAACCAACTTATCAACCTTTTTGCTGTATATTGTGTTTTTTTCTTCATGTTCTTATGATAAATGCATTGAAATTTTTTAGGATAATTATTGATTTAGTTTCCAGAAATGTAGGAAAAGACGTTGTTTTTGGTTTGGAAGAGCCTAAGGGCGGAACTCGCACACTAAGTGTTGAGAAGTGGGAAATTGCGGGTTCAAACCCACATCCCAGAATATCAAATATCTTATAGCTACTGAGCTGTATTCACATGAAATAAGAATAGACAATTTAGTCCATTAAATCTTCAATAACATTATTTGAGATTAATTGACTGACTCAAAAGGACTAATGTTTTTCAAATATTATTTTGAAATTTCATTAATTTTGGAGACTAAATTACTCAACCCTAAGCCCTTGAATGTGTGAAGTCTACTCTGGTTACTATGATCAAATGTTTGAATTATGTTGAAAATTGTGGACTTGCTGCATGTAGGTTCCAGTGGAACTTGTTATAGATCATTCAGTTCAGGTTGATGTAGCAAGATCAGAGAATGCAGTACAAGCAAATGTAGAATTTGAGTTTCAAAGGAATAAAGAGAGATTTGATTTCCTTAAATGGGGTTCATCTGCTTTCGATAACACGCTTGTTGTTCCTCCCGGATCTGGAATAGTCCACCAGGTAGATACTATTGCTTACAATGAAAATCTTGCTCATAAACTTGTAAACCATTACAAAATGTAAGTTATAAATGGACTTATACTATGAATTTGTAGGTAAATCTAGAATACCTTGGAAGAGTAGTTTTTAACAAAGACGGCATTCTCTACCCTGACAGTGTGGTCGGTACGGACTCCCACACACCAATGATTGATGGGTTGGGAGTTGCTGGATGGGGAGTTGGGGGGATTGAAGCAGAGGCAGCCATGCTTGGCCAGGTAAAGTATGTTATAAAATGTTTAGGCCCTGTTCGAATTAGATTATTTGAGTTGATCCACTGACATAAACCCTCGCGAGCTGTTTGGGAGAGCTTATGATATGTCCATTAGTTATCTTCAGGATGTTTCCATAAACTGTAACAAAATTTAACAAAATTTCACCTCTCTAATATAATTTGTTAAGATCATCATATATTTTATGTATTTTGTTTGGATAGTGAGCTTGCTTTCCTTTTTTCTTCAAGCACAATCGTAAATATCTGAATGTCTTTCTTCAGTTGGAATTATTAAGAGTTTGAATGTCTCCGTTGTAAAAAGCAATCAATATTTTATGCTTGCATCAAGCAAAAACCATTGGCTTAATCTTATAGCGGTGATTTCCTTCCTTCTAGTTTTGGTAATCGTAAGGCATTGAGTTTCTTTTCTAGTTTTGAATGACAGCCAATGAGTATGATATTGCCTGGTGTTGTTGGATTCAAGCTGTTTGGGACATTGCTTGATGGTGTCACAGCTACTGATTTGGTTTTGACTGTGACTCAAATGTTGCGGAAGCATGGTGTTGTTGGCAAGTTCATTGAATTTTACGGTAAGTTAATTATGATGAGACTACATAGGATAGAGTTTATCAACAATTTTCACTGCATCTGCACAAATGAGTGAGCCTATTTAAATATATCTTAAGGTGAAGGCGTTGGTGAACTGTCGTTACCTGATAGAGCTACAATTGCAAACATGTGTCCAGAATATGGGGCAACAATGGCCTTCTTCCCTGTAGACGATGTCACATTGGAATATCTTAGATTGACCGGAAGAAGTGAAGAGACAGTGAGACAATCTTTCTCTTACATATTTTCTCGAAAATGGTTTTCTTTTATTTTCACATTCATAGAATTTATTATTTAATCATGTTTACTTGCTTACAGGTTTCAATGATAAAATCATATTTATATGCAAATAGATTGTTCAATGATTGTAACAAGGTACTAACATCTTCTACTTTCGATGAAAAGTACTATATGATTATGATTGAAGTTGTGGATCTAAGGTCATGTAGACTTCTCTGTCATCCAGGCTCACCATGAGAGAGTATACACATCATATTTGCAGTTAGACTTGGGAGAAGTTGAATCCTGTGTTTCAGGGCCCAAAAGGTATGGTAACCGACTTATAGACATAGTTTAACACCTATATTCCTTTATATTATTGTACTGTCTCTTTCTCGTCTCGTTACACTTCTATACTTCCTTAAAGGCCTCATGATCGAGTTCCATTGAAAGACATGAAGGCAGATTGGCATGCATGTCTTGACAACAAAGTTGGATTAAAGGTGCGACTTTGATTTTTTAATAGAAACAATATATAAAACTTTGAGAGGAAATGTCTGTTTGCATGCAACATGATCATAATCGTAAACTATATAAACTCTCATCAATAGCAACACTTTATTCAGTTGGTTAACATGAGCCTATCCCAAATCTAATATCTTGTTAACAATGTCCATGGATCAATCTTGTTGATTCTAATGTGCTACCATGTTGTCTATTTTTGCATATGTTAACCTGATTTTCCTCTTAGCTTTTCATATTGTTAAATTTTTAGCAGGGATTTGGGATACCAAAAAGAGAAAAGAATAAAGAGGCGGAGTTTTCTTTCCAAGGACATCATGCTAACCTTAAGCATGGAAGTGTTGTCATTGCAGCCATTACAAGTTGCACTAATACATCAAACCCTAGTGTAATGCTTGGTGCTGGTCTTGTTGCAAAGAAAGCCTGTGAACTAGGTTTGGAGGTTAGTCTCAAATCTCAACACATACATGTAAACTCAATGAAATTTGGCTGCAAACCCTCGATTCCGATTGACTAGATAGTCTAACTATAACATCAATCATCTTGATATATCATTTCCATGTGGTTTATATCAGGTCAAGCCATGGATTAAAACAAGTCTTGCTCCTGGCTCGAGGGTAGTTACCGAATATTTAATCCAGAGGTTTTTGATATATCTACTCATTTGTCTTTTCATTTCAGATGCTTCACATATATTTATTTTTTAAGCAACATACCTTGCTTATTTTTTATTTAGTGGCCTACAAAAATATCTAAATCAGCTAGGCTTTCACACTGTTGGCTATGGTTGCACAACCTGTATTGGGAATTCCGGAGAACTTGATAACTCGGTGGCATCTGCAATTTCAGAAAATGGTACATATTAAGATAGTACAGATATTTCATTTTCATTTTATATCTTAATAACCACCACCCTACTTTAATCTTCTTTTTCCAACCTTTGCAGACATTATTGCTGCTTCTGTTCTTTCTGGAAACCGAAATTTTGAAGGTCGTGTTCATCCGTTAACAAGAGCAAACTACCTGGCTTCTCCTCCATTAGTTGTTGCCTATGCCCTTTCTGGCACGGTTTGTCTATGTTCTTATGCTTTCATGATATAACAGCTAACTTTTTAATGTAATTTAAAAACATCTTGAATGAGCAAGACTTTTTCTCTCTTGAAAGATAGACAGAAACGTAACATATCATTACTACCATTTGTCTATAAAAAAACACTTGCTAACTATACCAGTTTCAGTTTTCCTAAATCATTTCAATGATTTTTGAATCTTCGACACTTTTAATTTCATGCTTAATTTTAAATTTTAGCTCAAGGACAATTTATATTTCAGGTTGACATCAACTTCTATGAAGAGCCCCTAGGAAGAGGAAAGAATGGAAGAGATGTGTACCTAAAAGATATCTGGCCAAGTAATGAAGAGGTCTCAAAGGTAGGAAAAAAAACAGGATATTTAAGATATGAGATCAATGTAATATTGTTAACTTACTTTAAATATCATCTATTAATTAGACTTTGACTTGTATATTTCTTGTTACGCGCATATAGGCTCTTCAAACTTATGTATTGCCTGACATGTTCAAGAGCATTTATGAGACTATCACAAAGGGCAATCCTATGTGGGATAGGCTTTCAGTTCCTGCTTCAACTCTCTATTCATGGGATCCAAACTCCACCTACATTCACGAGCCTCCTTATTTTAAGAACATGACGATGGAACCACCTGGTCTTCATAGGATAAAGGATTGTTATTGCTTGCTCAAGTTTGGAGATGGTGTTACCACAGATCAGATTTCTCCTCCAGGGACTATCCACAAGGATAGCCCTGCTGCAAAATACTTGATTGAGCATGGCATAGATCACAAAGACTTCAATTCTTATGGAAGTCGTCGCGGAAATCATGAAGTTATGGTAAGAGGCACATTTGCCAATATCCGCCTTGTGAACAAACTTATGAATGAAGAAGTGGGTCCAAAAACAGTTCACATTCCAACAGGAGAAAAAATGACAGTGTATGATGCAGCAATGGTTAGTATTAATGTTTAACACTTGGATAAGCATTATGATAATTCACTTTTTACCAATGTTATTTAACTCTTAAGCCTTATGCGGAAACAAATACTTAAAAAGGTCATGTTTATAACTTATAGAAGTATAAGGAAGATGATCAGGACACCATTATCTTGGCTGGAGCAGATTATGGAACTGGAAGCTCTCGAGATTGGGCTGCGAAGGGTCCTCTCCTACTTGTAAGCTCACACCTTACAAAATACTATTGTTTCAATATATTTTTTAGTTTAATGATTCTATATTAACAGAATAAATTGTTCCAATATATTTACGAGTTTAATGATTCTGTAGTAATAGTGTAAACAAAGTATTACGCAGATGTTCAATCAAATTTCACCATCTTATCTATATATTGATCAGACGTTTGTACGTAATAACTATATAGGGGGTGAAAGCAGTGATTGCTAAGAGCTTTGAGAGAATTCATCGCAGTAATCTTGTTGGGATGGGGATCATTCCTCTTCGATTCAAGCCGGGTGATGATGCGGAAACACTGCAATTGACAGGTCACGAGCGTTTCACGGTGGATCTTCCAGAAAAAGTTAATGACATAGAACCTGGTCAAGATGTTAATGTCACCACAGATAGTAGCAAATCTTTTACATGCAAGCTTTGCCTTGATACAAAGGTACATAATCATTTCCTTTCTCTTTAACTTTGATAGGAGTTATATTATATATTATATCCTGAACAAGATATATGAGATTGATTTATACAATTGCTTCACTTTATTACTTATTTATAAGGCTCAATTTACAGGTGGAGTTGGCATATATTGATCATGGTGGTATTCTTCCTTATGTTATCCGCAACTTGATTAAGCAATGATATTTTGTTTTTCCCTTCCTAGTGAGATTACTTAGGTATACTTGTGATGTATGGTACACAATAAATTCCATTTTAGATTGTTTGTACACATATGTTGCCCTTGTTCACACTGTAACATACACATGCTTGAAGATTCTCACTTCAGACATTAATGTGAATTCATAATGAATTGATGATAGCTTAATATATGGAATGTATGGTAAATGATACTGAGGCACTCACTAACAAGCTACTGGATAGCTATGTAAAACTCACAAATATGTTAGTACTTTAGATCCGGAAGATCAATTTATTGGAAATTCTATGCATTTTGAAATTTGTGTTAGATTGCTATTTTTTTTTTTTTTTTATGTAGGCGAATTGGTAAGTGCCATCTAAAGTTTAATACTCACAACTGTCAACAACCTAACAATATCGACATTGTCAGTTGAGTTAGGTCTTACGGATTATGCTAATTGCTATAAATGTTCTTCTAATTGATTGCAATGATCATCACAATCCTTAGTTCATTGGAAAAGTCAATCACAACAACAACAATAATAAAATGAGCATAAAAGAAATAAAATGAAACTAGGACACAAGAATTTTAAAATGAAAAACTCCTTTTCATGTTGGAAGAGTAGAAACTAAGATCTAGTCCATAAATCTTTCACTGTTCAAATGACTTAATTGCACTTTTCAACCCCTGCATTTTCAATTGTGCTATTTTGACCGTTTAAGATTATTTTTTATTTTTTTATAGCAATTTTGGTCTTCATATTTACCCCTTCTAATTCCTTCCATACTCTACCACTAATTTTTATCCAATTTTATGTTAAATTGGTAGTTTTTAGTGACATGACATTCTTGTCACATAGAGTGGTAAATTAAAAGAATTCATGCAAAACTAACAGAATTAAAAGAAATATAGTTTTTTAGAATTAAAATAAATTAACAAAGTCAAATATCAAATGAATCTGTATTACTCTAAAAACCATTAAATCATTTTTTATTTTTGAAAGTTTAGGCGACTTGGATTTAGAAATCTCGCTAAAGTCGGGGCATGCCTCATGGCTTATAGAGGTCAAATATCAAATTTTTCTTGTACGATTCATCGTTAACTAAATTTATTAACCATTTAATTTCAATTACTTGGTTAAAACAATTTTTTTTTCAAAAAAGAGTGTTATTTCACATTTTCAATAATTTTAATTATTTTTTTCAATTGTATCATCTAATTAATACTATGTGGATCACTTACAAATTACTTTCTTCATATCATAAGTTTAAGAGTTTCTAATATGTCAAATGTTTTTAGATGAAATTTTGCACCAAAGACATTTGACTTTTAAAACATCTTTTTTTTATTTTATTTTATATGTTGTTAAGAATTTTTTTAATAACAAATATTAGTAATTAATTATTAGATTAGTATTTACTCATTTGTTTAGAATTGAGTTTAGATCTGAGACTTCTTACCGTTTAGCTCAAATAAGTTGAGTTACTCAACCCTTTTTATTGTGGTGATCGAAGTTTAAACTCAGATTTTCCATATATTATACATTGTCCTTACCAAGCGATGAAAATACTCCAATATTTTTAACTAAATAAACTATACTTCTAAAAAGAAAGAAACCGTAATTATGCGATGAGTGTCACAATAGTCATATGGTGAATAGTCAGGGACAAATACGTAAAAAGAAGTGGCAAGAATAAATACATCATAACACCCTTTTTCTTCTCCATTTTTCATTCATTTCCTCTAATCTTTCTCCCTCTTCTCTTCATTTCCCAATCCCAATCTCTCTCTAAACCCTATAACCCATCTCTCTCTCCGCCGCACACGGCAGTAACCTCCGTCCCCTTCCTTCTCATACAGATTCTCTCCTTTTCCCTAATCGATCTACATCTTCTATACCCTATTATCCATCAAACCACATCTATCTTTTTTTCGAATTTTCTCTACCTCTTTTTTATATTTATAATTATTATTAATTTTAGTCGCTTTCATTATCTTCAAGAGTTGTTTTTAATTAATTTATTCCTCGTATTTCACACTTTTACGGTTTTACCCTTGATTAAAAAAAAATCAAGAAACAAGTTGAAACCCCATGATGATGAGTCAGAGTCACAATTCTCGTAGGATGTTGGCACCTGGCAATACGAGAAAGCGCAAACATTCTGAAGCTGATAAGCCGATACCTTCTAACCGGCTTCTAGCTGGCTATCTAGCTCATGAGTTTTTGACTAAAGGAACTCTACTTGGACAGAAGTTTGATCAAAACCGGAGTGAGACTGAGACTGAGACTGATTCTGACTCGGTCGTTGACTCAATTAAGCAACAACAGAGTCAATTGTACTCAAGAGGTGAAGAAGCTTCCGATGATGAGCTAACTAGAGCCAGAGTGAGAAAGGAGCATGAGACTTATGGTGAGATGGCAAGCATTGTGAACACAGATGGGACCCACATAAAGGGTATTGTGAACCCCACACAGCTCTCCAGTTGGATTCACAAATCATGATACATGCATTCAAATAACTATTTATGAATGCATGAAAAGGTTAGTTTGGAGTTGGTACGTTACTTACGTGGTTGGCCAGGCCAGGCCAGGCCATGTATGAATGTTATGTACATCATCCTCATCGATATTGCTACATTTCTTTTTTGGTTGGACCCATAGTTATCTAAAGTTGCATCTTGTATTTGTCTTTTTTATTACTATTGATCAAATTTGAATACAATTGCTGAAATACATGCACGTTGATCCGTTGGAACATTCATTCTTAGTGTTTAAATTACACCTTGCGTGATATGATATAACAATCACTAGTACTAGAGTGACATTAATCTTACCGATATGTTAATACATTAATGGTTACATCTAACTTGTAGCAAAATATTGTCTAACATAAATAATAGAGAGTAATTTAGACACGCTCAACAAGTTTGAATGTGGAAACTATGTGATAATCATTATTTGTGTTTTGCTCTCTCATGGAATGTGGGATCAACTTGTGAATTTTAAAAATTACAGGGATAAGTTTGGAGAATTTGAAAAATATAGGGTCTCATTTGCAAATTCAAAAAATAAATAGGAACTATTTGTACACTTTTAAATCATATAGGAATCAATTTGCATAAGTTGAAATAATTTTTACATGATTTGATTGAATATGTAAGAACCAAGTTGGTCTAATCAAAGATTAGTTCCCTAGTATGAGTTTTATGATAACAAAGCACGCAAAAGAAGAACTCGTTGGTTAAAGTGTCTCAATAAATTTGGATCTTCTAGTGTAAAGTTGAGCTCTCAAATCAAGGATATACAATAACCATCCCTTTGATTCTCATCTAAGGTTACTCTGATGAAAAGATAGAGCATGGTAGTTTAGTCAAAAGAAAGCGTACTTCTGAAAAATACTCTTACAACTCCAACGGCACTTTTTGCAACCGATATATCTCTATATAAAGAACTTCATTTGAACTAATGAAGTTGAAGACATTCACAAGAAGTAGCATAAGAAAGAATAAAAAAAATCAATGGAGATATCTCAAATTTCAATTGTTTAAAGTATATGGATATATTTATGAATAGATTGTCCATGGAAGGTTATTGATGAAACCAATTAGAATATGGTGACGTATAAATTGGACCCTTAAAAAAAATGTTTGAAAGGTTTTCAAACTTTTGGAGTCCCTCAACGAGGCAATTGCGAGAAATCTTTAAGTTAACGATAAGGTGTTTAGTAAGAGATAGTATGAAAAAGCAGAGAAAGAATACTTGAAATGTTTGAAAGGTTGTCAAACATTTGGAGTTCCTCAACAAGGAAGGTGCCAGAAATCGTTTAGTTAACTAGAAGGTGTCTAGTAGGAGATTATCTTGAAGAGGCGGATAAAGAATACTTACATTGCCTGCCCGAAGAGACAGAGTAAAGAATATTTATAGTTTAGTGAATTATGTTTTCAACTGGATTGAAGCAAATCTCTCTAAAAAACGAAGGACTTGATGTGGCAACAATTGCTGCGAATTAGTACAAAAATATGTGTGTGATTTCTTCTTCCCTCCACTCCTTTAATTTATATGATTTGATTGAATGCATACGTAAAAAACATTGTACACTTTAGATGTATTTTTCTTTTTATAATCAAATGATAAATAAATAGAAAATGTCACGATAACATTGTTCTTTAGAAGTTCCTCAAAATAACATGTTAGATGAAATTTGCAGTTGAACCAACTTTAAATAATCTGTGAAAGGGGCACATGCATTGACATTATCCATGACATAATTTGATAACACTGAGAAGTAACTTAACAACTCATTTATCACTGTTGAGCCAATTAAATTCCGAAGACCAACTAAGTCATAGAGAACAAAATGAAAAGTAAGAATAATCCAACTCCAATATGGCCAACAAATTATCATGAATGATCCCCTATAATTAACAAAAATGGGAGATTTTGATTTTCCATCCCAAATGTGTGAACACTATGCTTTCCTAGGCCTTCTTGATAGCAACTGACCTTGCTTTCAGATTGAGAAAGATTGCCCTGATGCAAGAAAGTAAATCAAAAGTCCACTAACTACTAAATAATTCATACTGCACATGTTACCCATCAAGAAAGCTTATTAACATGCATAGTACTATTAGTCAGGTAATAAATTGATTAAAGAAACTTTTAATTCAGTTTTCATACAGAAGAAAGTTTGGTAGAATTAGTCACATGTTATTATTCCTTTACTGCACAATATCAATTATTAGAAACTAGATTGAGCAATAGTATCAGTCAATATTTATTGTTTTATTGCAATCCTATTATAAATTTAGCCTAGTGTGATATAACTTATAGACATAGAAATAAAAAAAATTCAACATGGCATAACCGCAGATTCTGACAAT
>Ga0315913_1004124_pt1 | contig 17567 bp, 12 predicted proteins | sample MpolsnodulesMG_FD_207736 | JGI IMG/M metagenome (GOLD analysis project Ga0315913, IMG submission 207736) | Medicago polymorpha root nodule microbial communities from Los Angeles, California, United States - small nodules | ecosystem: Host-associated > Plants > Roots > Nodule | place: USA... | reverse complement strand
TGAAGAATACAATACAAACAATAAATAAGTTTAAAAGCACTTACATGTTGACCATTCGATCTATGGCGGCATTTGTCGTCCCATATTCATCGTGTAGATATACTCTCCAACCCCTGAAGTTAGAGTTGAGATATAACATAGAAATAAAAGTTGTGATACAAAATAATTACATCAATTTACCAACCTCTATTAAGTGCGAGAAATAATATTCAAATTTATTGCCAAATACTAAATAAGCATCAGAGCCCAAACTTGATATTTCCTTTCGGTAACGAAAGAGCATCAACCAGTTGTGTTTTTAAGTTGGTCCTTATAAATAAGAACCAGTTTTTCCTAAGTTCCATCATAGGAGTATGCTTGCGCAGCTACCAGGTGTAAGGATGGTTCTTGTATACAAAGTTTGTTCTTATCAATAGATCATTACTTTAGGATGTGGCGTAATTTGTAGAACCAATTTGAATTCTTAAAGGACTGCGCCATTTAAGTATAAAGATAATAGAGTTCTTAAAACAAATGTGGTAGAGTAGTGACCACAAAAAATGAGATAAGAACCTCTATGGAGATGCTTTATGTCAACATTAGAGCAAAATTCATCATAGACATTGAAGAATGGCTAGGTGAATTGTTAGTTATAGAAATCTATGATCCTTATAAGAATAACAACTTGTTTGGATTGACTTATTTGAATTAAACTACTGACATAAGCACTTTGAGACTGTTTGAGGAAAGTGTATGGCATGTTCATTAGCTATTTTCTACTTATTTCCATAAGCACTCCAGGATTAGCTTATGAAAACAACTTATATCTTTATATGAAAACAGTTCACCTTTATTTTATCTTTTGTTGTAGAAATAGCGTAAACATTTAGAAGATAAACGGTTATGCTATAAGCGCTTGGCTAAGCTTTTATCCAGACAGAGCCCAGATCACTTTTTATGTTTGCGAATTATTGGAGGTATATCTCGGTTCTCGTCATTTAGCAGTATGCAAAATGAAAAGAATAGAATATAATATACAAATTTGACACTGAAGAATGAGCTTGTGAATTGTGATCAGAATATAATGAACATTAACCATTCATCCCTTTTCTATTCATTTTCTTATTTTGGAATCTATAAACAAAGATAAAAGAATTTATATTGTCAACACTACATTACAATGGATTACCTCTCAGCAGCTCGAATAGCAAGCCTTCCAGCAACAGAACGGACTATGTTTGACTGTATCGTTTCCTCTCCATCACAAGACTTTGGAAGTCCAATTATAAACTCATCAGCTTCCTATAATTCAAAATCATCTTGGTTATCTCTAAGGTTACAAAACAGATCTTTATCAACCGAATTTTAAGCCTCGCACATGACAAAAGATGATCCAGACCTCTTCTTCTGCGATGTTCATTATCCGGACCTCGAGTTTCTGTCCTCGCAGTTTCAAAACCTAAAGTAAATACACGATTATAAGGATCGATGGCTGATGATGAAACACAGATAACACAATTTCTTTCAGAGTTTTGACATACTAAACAACAAAGACACGGTATTCCAAATCCAATGACTAAACTTACATACCACCTAACATCACCTTCTTACATAGTTTCAACATACTACACAACAACACATGGTATCATTCCCAGTGACATAGAACCTAATATGCAAGGTTGAATGACTACATTAACGACTCTGACCTGTGATAGGAATCGACATAATATACATTTCAAATATCAATCATTGATTTCCTCACTCTCTACTCATTTCAGAGGCGCCTAATCTGAAGTAAATTAGATTCAATCTGTTTTTCGAATTTTTACAAATTCATAATAAAGGTAAGCAGATATGCAGTACAATGTGTCCAACCTTTGAATAGGAATTCGGTGAATTGGGTAAAGATCAAAAAGAGCCAAGACTATGTTGCTGCTGTCACATCTTTTTGCGAAACTAAAGCTCCAGCACGTTTAGTGGTTTTGATGAAATAATTCGGACATGCAGTCATGTTTAGTGGTTTTCAGCTTATGTACTGCATCAAATTGTAACAGATTTCTGGCTTGTTTTTCATGATTTGTATTGCAATTTTATCCTTTTGATTGGTGTTTGTTTTTGCTTTTATTTGGCACATATTGTAATTCAATTAATTTCATTTCTCTGTTTATATAGAATTTAGTTCATATGCACTTATAGTGTAAAGATTTTTTACACTATCACTCGATCATAATCATTCGATCATTGTAAAGGTTTGACTTTAATCATATCTAACTTAAAAAGTCATACAAATGATAGTTTTTTATTGGCTGACAGTGTAAAAAGTTTAAACTGGCAATGCATCATAATTATTTTCTTTTAAATATTCTTTTGCCTTTTCAAAACAAAACAAAGAGGAGCCAAATCGCATTTTGACATATGTTTGGATTGGTAACATAAGATGGAATGAGATAACATCAGTTCTTCAAAATCTAACTAGCCTATTCTTTTCCATTTCACTCCACTCTATTCCACCTTATACTGCCAAATGCCAATCCAAACATATCACTGAGCTATGAAGTACAAACATAGACACAAACATGATACCAATAAAATTTTAAACAGTTAATTAAGTAAATAGTCCCTATAAATATCCAGGATTTCATTTTTAATCCGTAAAAAAAAATGCACTTCAGTCCTTATAACATTTTCCTTTAGCATTTTTAGGGACAAAAATGTTGACCGAGATTTTTTACAGGGAATAAAAATGCTGATGGAAAATTTTACATGGACTAAACATGTTGAAGGAAAAAATTTTAGGACTAAAAAGAAATATTTTTTTCTAGGATAAAAAACGAAATTCTGGATATTTACAGGGAACGTTTACTTGATTGACCTAATTTTAAATTATAGAAGTAATTGAATGCAATCAAATATGTTAGTGTCATGTCATTATGTGTCGGACATCAGACACGCCTTCGGTATCCCGCTAGTGCAATCCCCCTCTCCCAACATTTTACAACTGTGTTGACAAAAATAAAAAAAACAAACAAAACAGCAAAGCAACAAAACATAGGAAAATCAAAAGAAAAAGCAGAAAATGTTACTGTTAAAGGGCGAAAAGTGAAGCCTTTGCTGAGAGCAATGCCAGTACGAGCCATTCCTAAGTCGACACCAAGAGAGAAGCCTCCTCTCCAATTTGCATCTTTCTTCCTCCGAAGCGCGTTTGGAGGAAGTTCTTCCAAAGTTAATGCTGTTTTTAGATTGTGGGTCGAATTTAATTTTGATAAAGATTGAATTTTTGCATGATTTGAATTTGAAGGTGGAAATGAGTGGAAGAGTTTCAAGGGTGGCACTGGTTGAAGAAGTTGCTGTTGAGTCCACATTAGAGAGAGAATTTGATATTGTAAATGAAAAGAGCTTATGGATTAGATTATTTTGCACCTTTTTTTTTTTTCTTTTCTTATTCTTGTTGAGAAATGTGAATTTTTTATTTGTTTTAATCACGATACAGTTGAGATTAAACTATTAAGTTATCACGTGAGTTTAACTCAATCGTTAGTACAACATAATATATGTAAGAGGTCAAGGTTCGAATTATGGACATTCCACCTATTTATTTTGAAAAATGTGAATTTTTAACCACTGTGCTACATTATCTAAAGAAAGCCATTGAGCTAGAACTAAGAATTCAAGATGAATAGCAAGTCTCTATCAATAAATTTAACATTGTTGGCTCTATCAAGATTTGATTAAGCTTTAATAGATCCTTTATCATTTCATTTAAGTGTCCTTAAATAAAAATGTGACATATTTGAAGTTAATTTTTTTTACGGAAAATAAAATTCATTTATATGATAAAATAAAGATTATATAATCAAAATAACTATGCAATGGAACATTGCCCATCCACACTTTGAGGTAAAAATTAGTGGAGGGAGGTTGTTTGCGTGGAGGAGGATCTTTATAGGAATTGTTGTTTTTGGTTACATAACATTGTTTTGCATGAGAATGTCTTTGACCGTTGGAAATGGTTGCCTGATACAATCAAACGTTATCTGTCAGTGATGTTTATCAGATGTTTACGCAATAGAATACAATGTCGACAAGGTTCATGTTGATTCTATTTGACATAAATAGGTTCCTCTAAAGTTTTCTTTATTTGTATGGCGTCTTTTCCGCAATCGACTTCCAACAAAGGATAATATTTCCGTCGGGGTATTATTCAAGTAGAAGCTAAGGGTTGCGCTGGTGGGTGTGTCGTATAGTATCTCCAATAACAAAGCTTTCGATTTACACCAGATGCGTGATAATGTTAAGTTGTTATCATTTATGTGGCTGAAGGCAAAAATGATTAAATTTGCTTTGACTATCATGAATGATGGCGCCATCCTTTATCTTGCATGAGAATCGCTTTGTAATTGTTTCGTTATTCCAACGTTGGGTTTGTTTTTGTTGTTGTAGCATCGCCGACTTTGTATTTACTTTTTGATGCCTTCTTTAGCACACCTTGTGCAGGGTATGTCACCTGTGTTGGTTCATTTTGACTTTGTTAAAAAAAAAACTACCGTAAACTCCATAATATTTTTTTAGAGACCATAAAAAAAAAATTGTTAACAAGAAAATATTAATATATATAAAAAGAATTGGTATTAAAAAATTATAATCATGAATGACACAAAAAAAAAAAAAGATTAAATTTACTTTTCAATCACTAAATCATTTCTCTAAATGGTCTTATAATTTTAAGTGTGTTCATTCAATCAAAACGATGAACCCTAAACACACCTATATTATTGCTCGTGCATAACAAAAAAAACTGCAATTAAATTAAAATTAGCCTAATGATTAGCTGACTACCAATGGATTCCCTAAAACTACTACCTATAAAAGTTAATATGTACCATAAATCCAAAAAAAAAATAAAAAATCCATAGATCCAACAACTCCTCTAAAAATTAACCTAATGATTAGCTGACTAACAATGCATTCCCTGCAACTACTACCCATGAATGTTCCTAAAATCATTAACAATTCTTCTAACTTTCATCTTATTTGTCTTCAAATGCAAAAAAAAGTGCTTAAATATCATATGATGCTCTGTCATCAGATGCGCATCAGACCATGTTTGAATCGATTCAGAACACCTAAGATGAATGTTGAAACGATTCAAACTTTTATGAATCGATTCAACACAAGTTAGAGAGTTTCCATGATATGATTCAAACTATTTTGAATTGATTCAGATGTGACATGATTAAAAAACTCATGAAATGATTCACCCCAAGTTAGAGACTTCTGGTGATACAATTCAAGACTATTTTAATCGATTCAAAAGCCTGGAAGGAGAGTTTTATATGCAAAAATGATATACAAGACACTAAGTGTTGAGGCAAAATTCCTAATTAATTTTAAAGATAATAAACCTTGATGATTAAGGAATTAATGGACGTTGATTAATTTCTTGGTATTTAACTTGTGCTCTTGAGTGTTTTTACTAAGACAGGAACAAAGTTTAAATCATACCAAGATACAAGAAATCAATTTGAATTCATGAACTAACTCTGAGTTCAGAAAGTTAGTTCAGAATGTTGCTTAGAGAGTTGATCAGAATGTTCAAGCAGAGTTCAGAAGGTTGTTCTTACCGAAGCCCAGAAACTCAAGAACATGGAAGTCACACGTGACATGAGTAAATGTCCAAGAAAGTACATTTGCATGGATAAATCAAGCAATAAAGACATTTATAAGATTAATGTCAAAAAGGATATTCAATGTTCATTTAAGATTATGAATATTGAAGTACTAGGAATATTTCAAAAGGGAATATCATCCTAGATGTTACAATCACTGTTCTTCATTGTTGTTTCACTAGTAGGATTTGATCACATCAAATGGTAGTCTTATAAATCATCTTAAGTGAAACAAAAGGAACATTCTGGTGATTAGAATGTTCAGCTTAGCACATGCTTTATGAACAGTAAAGTAGGTGAAATACAAAAAGCAAAAAGGAAATCTTGTCTCACTCAATCAGAGTTAGACACGTATGAGATTTGGTATTGTACATGGACCACACAATCCCTCAAAGCATGGGCATGAAGATGCATAATCCACTTTATCTCTCTTGCATAGTTTCCAAGGCAAATCTGGGAAGGTATTATCCAATAACATTCTGATGTATATGGAAAAGCCACTGTTTATTGATAAAGCCCAGAAAATCATATGAAACGCATATGATAAACCCAGAAACTCACGTCTTCATTCATACATGATGAACTCATATGAAGATCATCAAGATGCAACAACATTCTGAAATATTCTCAAGAACACAACAACATTCTGAAGTTCAGAATGTTCATCCAAATTTTCAAGTAAAAGCTAGTAGGCCCCAGGACACATGGCAGAAGACCATTGGTCACCCTCCAATGGCTACAAGAGGCCAAGAACCCTATAAATATAAGTGAAAGGCTCATCATTACTTGCACCATTGCAAAACATCAAGAAAACAACAAGAACATTGTTGAGAAGCTTTAGCATCTGAATTGATCATCACTGAGATTTCAAATTGTCTCTTTAAGTGTAAATCAATTCTCTCTTATCTTGACAAGGCCAAAATATGTCATCAAAATGCCTAATTTCTAAAGTCTTCAATCTCAAACAATCAGTCCCTTTTTCAATATGGAAGTAAATGCAATTTCTTTCAAATCCATGATAATCATTAGTTGATAATGAAAAGTTTGAATCTTTACCCAAAAAGAAACGAATAGTCACCCAAACATTTTGTATGAAACCATTTATTTGATTTTTCATCAAACCTTGAAATTTCGATATCACAAATATTTCTATATATATCAACACAAAGAGACTTTCATGTGACTCCACCAAATACTTCTTTTTACCAGCGCTATTTAAGTTGGGCAAAAATTGAACCAACTTAAAGGATGAACCATTGAACCAATAAATTGTTCCCCTTCTATCCACAACATAAATCTTCCCCTTGTGAAGGATCATGTCATCAAATTTTTTATGATCAGCACCAACTCTCTTCAAATTGTTATATCTAACATTGGTAACCCACAATTCTCTATCTTCAAGCACAGCAAAGACCGGTTGACCACAATCCTCAAAAAACACCACTACTTTACAAACATACATAAGGGGACTAAATGCAATTAAATCACCTCCATCTTTAGAAAAATTGAGAGTGCACACTTGAAACAACTCCGTAACTCGTAAATTTGTGAAATCTAACACCTTTCGAGAGGTATGTAAGATGTGAGTGTTATTCAAAGCATCTAAGATACGAAGTGTGCCTTATTTTGTTTCTTCAATCTTTATGATCCATCCTTTGTTAAAATAATAAGTTGGTACTAATGGTTCTAGACGATATATTTTAGTTTTAAGAAGCAAAATTTTACCATGTATAATGCGAGAGGGGGGTGAAAGAGGACGGGGAATAATAGAGCGCCATAAAGGACAAACACCTCGAAATCTAATAACATCAAAAGTATTGTTAATATTTTTTAATAAAATAACTAACCATAGTTCTCGAGGAAAATTTAACCACTCCACCTTAATGTCATCCATCACATAAGCATGCACTTTTCCTTCAACCTAATTGCCTTTCTTATACGTCTGTGTTCTTCAAGTCTCTACCACAAGTCGTCCCTAACCTAATATTCTATCTGTTGCCTTTCAAAGAATGAAAAATAATACTTATAATAAAAATAGAATGAGTAATAAGCTGCAGTGTGCTATTTTAAATTTAAATCTTATAATCAGATGCGTTGCTAAATTATAGCATGAGATCGTTTTCAGTTATATAAAAAACTACTATTAAGGATATTTTTTATACATATCAAAGGAATAGTTTTTTTAGGGAGATATTTAGGGAATTTCTTTATATTTTTACAAATATTAAGGGATTTTTTTTAGAAGAACAAATATTAAGGGATAGTTAGTTCGGTCAATTAGAATCTGGGTTCACTACCAAAAATTAGGAGAAAATTGTTGTATACACTTCAACTAAGGTTGAAAGACACTGGAAAAAGACATAAATGTCCATCGACAGTTAACTGTCGATGAGGTTATATTGGTAAATTACTGGTGTTTCCTAGCATTGAGTGAAGTGTAAACAACATTATTCAAATTAAGAATTGGGTACATCAATATATATATAGTAGGTTCTTTAAAAAAAAATTACTAGAAGGTAATGATTAATTAGTCAAGTAAATAGATTAATAATAATTAAATTTTTAACTCGGTATTTCAATTTATGTGTTTTAAATTTAAACTAATAAAAATTCCGTTCATTTACATTCCTTCAAAAGAAAAAATCTCGTTCATTACATGGCTCGAGTAACAATTAGTTAATATTTTAAAATATTTAAAGATATTAAACGATATTTTTCAGCATTAATGTAATATTTCTATTTATTTTAGGGGTCTATTAAAAAAAATCGTAAAAATCCGTTAAATATTCACATCACTGTTGCAGATTTTATTTGTTTATATCTTTGGAATTGGGTTTTTATGTAATGAGATAGTCGATATCATTAAAATTTGAAAACCCATGATTATTTCTTAACATCAACGTTAATGTAATGTTTTTATTAAAAAAAAAGAATTGGTAGTGAATTTTTTTTTATTTATATGGAGAACATTTTTAATATTTCAAAAAAAAAAAGTTGTTAAATATTTGCACCGTACTCATTTTAGATTTTATGTGTTTATATTTACGGAAGATTTTTTTTTTAAGGATGTTTGACACTAAAGTTATCGATGAAATTTACTTTTCCATTACCAAATCACCTCTTTAAATATCTAAGAATAATGAGATGGTAAGAAATCTCTTTCAACTTAACTAGAAATTATAAGTTCAAATCTAGCTCGACAAATAGATCAATGTTAAATATCTTGAAGAAGATTTTCACACTTTTACTACTCACTACTATCCTAAAGATCAATCTCTACGGCTGCATATGTAGAAATAGTTGATTCCAAAAACAAACAAAGAAAACCCTATAAATGAATTACAAAACCATGACAGAACCACGCGTCTACTAAGATCTTCAATTCTCAGCTTGTCTAAAGTCACGTTAAATTTGTATTAAAACGTGAGAAAAATAACTCAAACGCATGTCCAAACACACAATTTAATTTGATGTTTGAATGTCGTGCTTTGCATTATTAAACTAAATAATAAACATATATAGATGGTACTTGGTAGTGCCTCGAAACACACCTATGTACCCCAAACACACCATATTATTACTCGTGCATAACAAAAAAAAAACTGCAAATAAAAAAATTAGCCCAATAATTGGGTGAGATAACAATGCATTCACTAAAACTACTACCCATAAAAATTCATAATACCATAAATCCAAAAAATAATCAATCAATAAATCAAATCGATAAAAGCAAACTATCCAACGGGTTCATGGTTAAGAGTTTTCTTGGGTCTCCGCCTACCTAGCTTCTCGGGTAGTCTCTTGGAGCTCATTTGCACCACACTCAATGTTATTTGGATTTGAATCAGAATTGAATAAAGATAGGCAAGGCCAAAATATGTCATCAATATGCTCAAATTCTGAAGTCTTCAAGCTGAAACAATCGATCCCTTTTTTAGTATGAAAGTAAATGCAATTTCTTTTAAATCCATGATAATCTTTAGTTGATAATGAAAAGTTCGAGTCCTTACCCAAAAGAAACGAATAATCACCCAAACATTTTGCATGAAACCATCTATTTGATTTTTCATCAAACCTTGAAACTTTGATATCACAAATATCTCTATACATATCAACCACAAAGAGACTTTCTTGCGACTCCACCAAATACTTCTTATCACCAACATTGTTTAAGTTGGGCGAAAATTGGACTAACTTCGAGGATGAACCATTGAACCAATAAATGGCTCCCCTTCCATCCACAACATAAACATTGCCGTTATGAAGGATCATGTCATCAAACTTTTTATTATCATCATCCACTCTCTTAAAATTGTTATATCCAACGTTGGAAACCAAAAACTCTCTATTATCAAGCAAAGCAAAGAATTGAGAGTACACGCTTACAAACATTGCTGCTTTACAAGAAACATTCTTAAATGCAATTAAATCGCCTCCATCCTTAGAAAAATTGAAAGTACACTCTTGAAACAATTCCGTAACTCGTAAATTCGTGAAATCTAACGTCTTTCGACGGATATATGAGATGTGAGTGTTATTCAAAGCATCTAAGATACGAAGTTTGCCGGATTTTGTTTCTTCAATCTTTATGATCCACCCTTTATTAAAATATTTAGTTGATACTAATGGTTCTAGGCGATATACTTTTAGTTTGGAGAAGGAAGAAGTTACCGTGTGGAATGCGAAGTGTGTGAGACGGAGATGGAAAAGGAGGGGGAATAATAGAGCGCCACAAAGGACAACCACCTCGAAATCTAATAACATCAAAAGTATTGTTAATATTTTTTGATAAAATAACTAACCATAGTTCTCGAGGAAGATTTAACCATTCCACTTTAATGTCATCCATCACATAAGCATGCCCTTTTTCTTCAACTTAATTGCTTTTCTTTACGTCGTCTTCAAGTCTCTACCACAAGTCATCCCTAACCTAATATTCCATCTGTTGCCTTTCAAAGAATGGAAAATTATACTTATATAATAAAAATAGAATGAGACATGAGTAATAAGCTGCAGTGTGATATTTTAAATTTAAATCCTATAATCAGATGCGTTGCAAAATTATAGCAATAGATTTAACCAAAAAATAAAATTATAGCATTAGATCGTTTTTAATTTTATAAAAAAAAGTATATTTTCAATACATATCATAGGAACCGTTTTTTTTAGGGAGATATTTAGGGATTTTTTTTTTATTTTGCATTAAGGGATAGTTAGTTCGATCAAATAGGATTTGGGTTATTCACCAAAAAATAAAAAATAGGATTTGTATCTCTCTTTTGGTTCAAGGACTAACTTGTCCCAATTTGTTTTCGTAAGGTACCAAAAGAAATTTATTTTACTTCTCATGGACTAACCTGAACTCCATGTTTTTTGAAAATTGACACCCAACCATAGTGAGTCACCAATAAAATACACATTTTCACATAATTTCTTACTCTTAAGCTTACTGTCCATTATTATTTTCAAGTCTTCACGTTTCAGACTTGCGTTTACCCACCATTCTGAATCAACTTCGTGTTTCATGCGCAAGGTTTATAATAACCCTGTGCGATATTAAAAAACTCTCATTCATCATGTAGCATTAAACTTGCTTATTGAACCACTAGGTGTAACATTAATGTCAAACAGCATTATCGTCACACACAAGGGCAAGCGCGCACATGTTTAATAACTTGATTTCTGTCTACAAAAATGGTAAAAAGCATCACAAACACGGGCTCACATGCACATACACATGCAACAATCTAAAGGATTTGTGACTCATCTAACATACATCCATGTGAGAAATACATAGTCTGCAAATCTATTTGGTAGAAGAGAAATCTCTGCCGGCAATAGAATAAACATTCATCCGAATAAAGTTAAAATTGAGAAAGAGAATGATTGTATCTACTTCGGTCCTACAATAGTTATAGAGCTTGATATTACGAAGGTATTCATTTGTTGCACCTGAATTGTCTCTTCCTGCCATTAGCAATTATTTAGTTTCAGAACTTCCACCTTCAGTTTTGGGGACAACATTTGAACCTTCATGTGCATTTGATTCCAGCGGCACAGATAACATCTCATTTTTTATTTCTCCAGTAGGATTTCCCACCCCAACATCTGCTGCAACTTCCGAGACTTGTGTCTGCACCAACTGGGGATCATTACCTGAACCAGCCACAGATGCAGGTGCTGGTGTCTGAGCTGCCAAGGTGCCATTCGGTGGTGCTGTGTTTGATCCTTGTGCTTGAGATAGTGCATTCACCAGTAGCTGAGCCAGAAGTACCTGTGGATCATTATCGCCTTGTTGGACTTGAGCATTAATTGCAGTGGCTAGAGCATTGATGTCAGGTGGGTAAAGTGCTTGAAGCCCTGCTGCTCCAGGCAAAGCTTGGGGACCAACTACTTCTGACGGAGCTTGGTTGCCTACTCCGACCAAAGCTTGGTTACCTAGTCCAACCAACGCTTGATTACCTACTCCAGCCGGACCTTGGTAACCATAGGCACGCTTCATGTGCTTTTTCCCAGTAATATGAGCCTGGTAAACACGTTGGGTGTCACATTTAACATTGCACAATTCACATGTAATAGCTACATGTTGTTCAGGTACTGAACCATCAGCAGTCCTCATCTGTTTACGTCCACCTTTTGCACCTCTTGTCTTACGCTTCAATCCACGGTCTCTTGCAGCCGAGTTTTCTGTTCTTAACACATCAGACTCTTCAGCAGGAACATCAGAAGTCTCTCCTACATTATTCTGCAACATCATTTCATCCTTGTTATCAGCTGCAATTTCAGAGCTCATAACTTTGGTGGGGTCCTCCGATTCTTGAGCTATCACAGATTGATCTGTCGAGTTCAATTCAGAGGTAGGATTCTGACTACTCTGTGATCCGTTGATAGGATTGCGTCTCTGTTTTGCTTCATGTAGTTTCACATTCTTCAGATGCTTTTTTCCTTGCAGATGCACCAGCATGACTTCTGACGTATTGCACTCAATCTTACAAATATCACAAAATACCCCACGTGGTTGTGGTTGCACTGGTGCAGTTTGAACTTGAGCCGGGACTGACGATGAACCTTGTACCTCATAAGTGGCTCCAGCAGCAGCAGATGCACCCGGTATATCAGAAATAGCAGGTGCAGAAGAATGAGATGGAAAGTGTCTCCCACCGCCCATTCCACGCCCTCTTCCACGGTTGAACTGACCACGACCACGACCACCCCGCCTGAATGATCTACCACCTCCACCTCTGTATTGAGACGATGGCCCGATCTGAAAATAAGAATTCCCATTCAAAGTCAAGCATATATCTATATGGTAACAAATATTAAGGTACAAATAAATTGAAAATTTGAGAGGAAAGGATTAGATTAAAAGACGTGCAAAGAAATGAATAAATACTACAAAGGTAGAGATATTATGGAGAGAGAGAGAGAGAGAGGTGAAAGAAAATCTGTCAATGTGATGTGACATGCAAGTCAATTAATGAAGGAACTTTTGATACTCCAAAAGCATGCAAATATTGTAGAAGAGTTAATAACAAAGAAAAAACTGATTAAGAAACGGAATATCTGGTTCATCCAGGTGATAACCGAGGAAACGTTTATAACAGAGTAATTTTAAGTCACCACTAACATTAACAAATAGGAGAGACTGTGATGGCCTTAAAACTACTTCCAAGGCATCCTCGATTTCAAGAATCATTCCAATTCTTACATACAGTTCAATCTAAGGGTTCCGGCTCCTCTAAAGTGAGTAACTCACTTTAGAGTGTAAAGTGAGTAATATCAACCATTAATTAACAAATCATGAGTTTGTTAAAGTAACAACCTTTGATTTTCTCACTTTACACTATAGTCACTTTAGAGTTTCCAAATTCCAATCTAAGTATCTCAATTTTGAATATGAAACGGATTTCTTAGATAACTCTTAATAATCATTATGAATGTTACTGCATTCTTACAACAATTCATGTCCAATAGATCTCCAAACAAACATGGATTTTCCTCATTATGATTGAGATAAACAATGGCATATCAACCCATGTACCCATCAATTGACCAGGGAGTTGGCCAATTCGTGCACATTTACAACTTTATCAGCCTCAATATACTGTTGATCAGGTAACCCTTGAGAAGTAGTCAATTTAAGGTCCTGAAAACATGCTCAATGCTCCCCTAAATCTGAAACTGAAAATGGAACACCTTCTGACAAAAGAAGAAATAAAGCATATCAAACAAAGATTTTATCCATCGAATAACCAAAAGATCGGAGTTCCTAGTCCCAAACTGTAAGGCACTGCAAAATTATGGCCAAACAGTTAAGAAGAGAAACGAGATGATCTTATGTCCACAGCAGCTCTAAAGCAACCAGCAAAGACCCACCACCATGCGAGCATTATTGTGGCATTGAAGGAAAGGGCCACAATTGCTTGTTAGCTCAGATTATGCAACTGCTGTCTTTATCTGGTCACTCTAGGGTGTTGTGGCCAAGGTTGCTGAATTCTCAACATCTTCTGAATGTTTTAGATGAAAAGCCGGGGACAAAATACCTATTCCAGTATCATCCTTTTGTCCACAGAATGTCCCAAAAGAGCCTGAGGAAGCACAGCAAGATATTCTCTCTAAAAGAATAAAAAAATGTATGAAAAGTCAAAGAGCGCAAAATCTTCAATCAGCCTTTACTGTTTACTCCTTCAAATTTTGGTAATATATCAAGAAACTAGCATGTTAGAGTAGCAGCATATTTGCAGAACTGATTCGAGGAGGAATAAACCATATCAAATTATGGCTTAATTTTGCCTCGACCTATCTTAAAGTCATCTTCCTTCAGTTTCAGCAACATCAAAGGTAGGTACTTGCCAAACCTAATTTAAACTACCCTATGCGAGACCATTTATTGGAACAAAGATGGGATAAATCCACAAGATGATTCTACTAATCTTATTTAATGTCAAAGACACAAGTAAAAGAGGCTGATGGAACTTTTTCTTTCCTTCAGCTATGGTCTTTGAGAAAAATTAGTAGAATAAGAAGTGTGCAAATGCACATATATAGAAACTTAACAACAACAACAACAAACCTTAAGGTAAAATTCATATTACAGATGATCTTATTCTTATCAATTGATCCATGTAGCCAACCCACCAATGAGATATGGCTTGATATGGTTGTTGTTGATGGTCAAATTTTTATACTCGGTAGTTTGACGAAAGCCATAACAAATCACATAAGTTTTTGCCCTACTTTGGGTAAGTCATCATAGTTAGACAAACGCACAGACAAGCAAAGCTGTATATACAGTCTATCTAGAAACACTGTTTGGTTGGTCCTCTATGCTACAAGTACACTAAGATGGAAAAGAATAACACTCACACCTTACCCGAAACAAACATAAAATATAAGGAAGAAAAACTATAAAAGAGAGATAGAGAAAAAGTAGTAGTATTTATTGAGAATGACAACATTGCGATAAAATTTATTCCATGTAACACAGATAAAAGGCACTAGTGTCCAAAACAATAGAGTCTGAGCATAAAATTCCTAAGAACGAACAAAAATCCAAATAACAATAATATCAGTGAAGACAAAAGGCCATTTCTAGTTCCACCATGATACAGATAATAGTCGGATTATAATAAAAAATCACAAACGGTTATGATCAAAATTTGATAAAGTTAATCTCTACCATTCATCTATGTTAACCATTAAATCAACGATTAATAAAAGGGGATCACAGGTATACTACTTTCAATGAGTTACACCATAAACTAGGATAAAAACACAAATGCACCAGAAACATAACAATCAATTAAGATAAGAAATTCATTCTATGCTGGCCATTGCCAATATGCCACATCACACACACCCAGATTACTATAGTTGATAATTCTATCAGTCACTGCAGTTAGCTGAGCTAAGCCATTGGTTAGAGATAGGACAATTCACATTGCGACTTCAACAAATAAAACGCTCATAATCTGAACTATCTGATCTTCATCAACGTCCAAGATCATCAACTACAGTGACTACTAACCCTATAAAATCCATTCATTACAGACAACCATAGACCTCGCTCCTCTAAAGTGAGCAACTCACTTTAGAGTGTAAATTGAGTAGTATCAACCATTAACTAAGAAATCAAATGTAGATATTGTAGGTACTACGTAACTAATCATAACAAACCTTGAATTATCTCACTTTACATTTCACTTAGGATCTAAATTGCACCAACATATTGCCTTTCAAGAGTTAAGACAACAACCACCATAACCATATTGATGAATCAACACACACACAAAAACAAAAAATAACTTTTACAACATAAAACCTATGAAGCACTGACCCAGAGACAGACATGACATTGTAAGGTCGACACCAACAATATATTTTGAGAAAATGAATTCATTCAATGTGATCACATGTGTCCATGTCTTGTCGGTGTTAGACACGGACACATGTCATACACACCTTCAATCAGTCGGTGCTTTAGAAAATAAAACTCATTGAAGAACCCAATTTCAAGAACACTCACCACTAGTTAACCAGAATAATACTGATCAAAGAACTCAGTTATAAGCACACTCTCTTGGGGGGTTGAGTCACTCAACTGATTTGAGCTAACGCATAAAGAGTTGGAGGTACCGGGTTCAAACCCGGTCAAAGGATAAAAATTTAATCTAACCACTAACACTTCCCACTCAAATTAAAAAACACATTCTCTCGCATTTTGGTCCTATGAAGCACATACACTAAACACGACATTGACACGTCAACACCAGTATTAATTTAAAAAATAAATTAACTGAATGTAATCACATGTCAGCGTCATGTCCAATCCAACACCGACATGTGTTGGACACAAGACCCGTCTTCAATCAGAAGTGTCAGAAAAAACCTAACCTAATTAAAGCACCCTAATTTCAAATTTTCAATCACATTCATCAGAAATTAATCAAAATCACAATTTAATTCACCACTCTAACAAAACCAAACTCAATCACACACATAAATTAAACTAGGTCAAAATCAACACAAAAAAAATCCTTTATGTTAAACAAATGAAGGAAATTCAAGAAATATAAAGAAAGAGAAGATTGAATGAATATAAAGAAATACCGGAAGATTATTGTGTTGAACCGGGTTGGGTTCAGCGGGGTTAACACCAGGAGGATGAACCGGGTTGGGTTCAGTTTGATAATAAGAATGTTGAACCGGAGTAGTATCAACGGCAGTTGGATAATAAGCGGCGTATTGTTGGTTATAAGCAGCTGCGGCGGCGTAGTATGAAGAAGGTTGATAGGTTGCAGCAGCAGCAGCATAAGAAGATTGATCGTACGGTTGGAGTTGAATCTGAGATGGATCGTATTCGTAATAGGGTTGTTGTTGTTGTGGTTGATTAGGGTTGTATGATGAATAATTCATTTTTGTGAAATGAGAAATGGATTTGATTGATGTGAAGGAAATGAGAAGAGAAAGTCGATTGGATTTAGGAGAGGGTGTTCTTGTTTTGATGTGTATTGATTAAAACGCAAATTTGGGTGGTCGTTTCAATGTCAAGGGGAAGATGAAATGGTAAAATGGAAAAATGGTAAATTCTACTACCCTATATCTTTAATTATAAAATTATTTTATTTATGAAAAACATGACAACTTAAGTTGTAGGATGTTTTTTGTAAAAAAAAAGTTGTAGATGTTTGAGTTGTAATGGACATAACAAAGGTAAGTGATATGATAAAAATTAAAAAAAAATTCTTTCATTAAACCATATTACAAATTCTTGTCTCTCCACATTATAACTTTTTTTTCCACGTCCAAGTTATTTAATATATCAAAATAGTCTTTTGTCCAAAAAAATCATGTTAGACCACACATTATACAATACCATAAAATTTTGTCATGTGTTATTCTATCTTGTGTTGTGTTGTTCTG
>Ga0315913_1004118_pt1 | contig 17576 bp, 12 predicted proteins | sample MpolsnodulesMG_FD_207736 | JGI IMG/M metagenome (GOLD analysis project Ga0315913, IMG submission 207736) | Medicago polymorpha root nodule microbial communities from Los Angeles, California, United States - small nodules | ecosystem: Host-associated > Plants > Roots > Nodule | place: USA... | reverse complement strand
CCCCAGAGTAAAAAAGGTGCATTTTTCCTTTATATTCGACATAACTGCACCCGGGATCCTTTCTAAGCTTTCGGTCCCTCATCATGACGCGAACTTTCAAAACCCCCTCTAAGTTTTTAGTATCAGAGTACAGATTTGACAATAAAACATAGTAACCTATATTTGTAGGTTCAAGCTCAATAACATGTTGAAAAGCCACTTCTGCTAATTCTACGTTTCCATGAATCTTGCAAGCACCAAGAAGTGCTCCCCAAACAGGACCATCCGGTTTCACCTTCATCGAGTCTATGAGATCCATTGCTTCCTTCAACCTACCAGCCCGACCCAAAAGATCAACCAAGCAGGAATAATGCTCGGGACCAGGCTGCAAACCATACTTCCTCTCCATCTCGTAAAAATACTCCAACCCTTTCTCAGTCAACCCAGCATGACTACAAGCTGAAAGAACACTCACAAAAACCGTTCGATCCGGCTTCACGCCTGACCTAACCATTACATCGAAAAGCTCCACCGCAGTCTCACCTTCCCCATGAATCCCATACCCACCTATAATAGCAGTCCAAGATACAACACTCTTACTCCTCTCATCCATACAATCAAAAACCTCACGAGCACGAACCAAATTACCACATCTAGCATACATATTAATCAAAGCATTCATCAAAAAAGAATTCGAACGAAACCCAAATCGATCAATTTCCTTTTCCACCTCACCACCAATTCCTTGCGCACCAAGATTTGCACAAGAACACAAAACCCCAAGAAGTGTAACAGGATCAGGATTCACCCCACCCACCTTCCTCATCTCACGATAAATCTCCAAAACCCTCCGCGCATGCCCGTTTTGCGCATACCCCGAAATCATCGCATTCCACGTAATCAAATCCTTATCCAAAATCTCATCAAACACCTTCCTCCCATATTCCACTTCACCACACTTAACATACATCGTCAAAAAACTATTCCCAACCGACAAATCATTCTCAAAACCAAACTTAAAACAACAACCATGTAAACAAAACCCAAGTCTTAACTTCTCTGGTACCATAATACCCGAAACCAAACCCAACATTGTAACCGAATTAAACAAAAACCGATTCTCACATAACATTCTCCGAAAAAGCTTAACCGCTTCAACGATCATCGAATTATTAGTATACCCGGAAATCATGGCATTATAAGAGATTGTAAGATTTATCGGACTTTCATCAAACACCTTACGTGCAAGGCAAGGAAGTGAGGTTTTAGAGTACATGTTGATGAGGGAAGAATGAGTATACGGGTCGGGTTGGGACCCGGTTTTGAGGAGGTGGGAATGGAGCTGGGAACCGGTGAAGGGGAGGGAGAGGAGGGCGCAGGATTTGAGGAGGACAGGGAAGGTGAATGTGTTGGGGAAGAAGGATGAACGGAGCATGTGACGGTATACGGTTAATGCTTCTAGGAATTTTTTTTGCTTTGAGAGTTCTCGGAGGTAACAGTTCCATGCTGTTGTTGGGTTTTGTTTTGATTCGCCGGGAACGGGTGGCGACGATGTAGAGTGACGGCGGTGGGAAGTGTTCATCGGTTGAACTTATAAAAATAACATACAAAGTATGGGAGGGGAGTGTTTCCTTTTCTTTTTTAAATTACTACGCTATAAAATGATTTTTAGAAAATTGAATTAACAACATGATAAATAATTATATAATACTTCAAAATCACTTCATTTATTTTAGAAAAACATTTTATATTGTTCGTACTTTAAAAAATAAAAGTGAGCCCTCCACCCCCTTTCCTTCCTAAATCCTCAATTCAAACACACCCTTAGAAAACTTTTAGAGGAATCATTGTAATCTCCTGAATTTATGTTTTTGTTGATTTTCCTCTATTTTTTCTCTTTTCTTTTTTACTTTTGGGGGCAACGGTATATGAGTGATAGACATTAGATTAGAGGTTCTAAGGAGTTGAGATGACTTAGCCTCTTTGTTATTATAATAATACTCTTGATTTGGCAAAAAATAAATAAATAAATGATTTTGATGAGTGTCAACTCATTATGAGTAAATCTTCTTAGCTTTTACTGATGTATAATATAGTTGTCATTATTGTTTTTTTTCTTTCTTAGTTGTTTTTCTCTAATAGTTACATCGATAGTTATAAGTGATGTATTTTTTATACAATGTTAGGAATCCAATATCAAATTTTAACATAACACTGTCACTGCTCAATCTTTTTCTTAACGTGAAATAAGTGTGTCATTTAGTGTGAGACCATGTGACGTGAGTACTACATTGGCCACTTTTAAGGTAAGAGCAAATTCTTTTTTTTTGTTTTTGTTTCCGGAACACATTCTATTTTGGCATTGAAGAAAGTGGAAACAATGTCTATTAATAGTATACCTGTTTCCTGTTTTTGTTGATTTGTTTTTCTTGTAGGTAAAGTAATGTACTATATTAGTACCACAAGTTGAGGCATGTCTGAACAAGTATATCGGCAAGTTTGAGAACAAGAAAGCTATAACATCCTCATAATTCGGATCACTAGCACGTGTCAATTTAAAATTAACAACCTTTTTTGGCATTGATCCTTGATAATGTTTTGATTCATTATTTCTTAATTTCTCTTCTCTTTTCTCTCCCACACCATTATTGCATAACAATAGTATCATTGCTTGATAGCTAGAAGAAAATATGGCAAGCTCACCTGAGAACTCAGACGAAACGTTTCCATCTGCAGATATTGCTGCAGAACTGAATCCTGGGAATAATACTGAGGTTCAAGTTGATCCTATATCTTCTGAGGTTTCTGCCTCCAAGGAAATGAAGGTACCTGCATTGATTGTTTTTTCTATGCATCATTGAGGTTAAGTTTGTTCGGACACCGGTAGACAAATTACATTCAATTACTTTCATTTTTCCAATTATTACATGTGTCAGTGTCGGTGTCATACCTGATGTCAGTGTTCATAGATTTTCTTTCAATTTTTAGATGGAATTATGGAACATGACTGAAGAACTAATATGTATCTTATTTTTTTGTACCATGGTGCTTATTGATTGAAGGAGGATGCTGCAGCCAAACAGAAGAAAAAGCAAATAGAAAAGAAGGAATATTTGGATAAACTAAAATCAGCAATTATAATTTCAGGCATTGTTGTGGCTCTGGCAGGAGCAGCATTTGCCATAACCAAGAAATTGAAAGAGAAATGATCCCACATGGCACAGCGCTCGAGAGTATTAGAAGATTCATAGATATTCTCTTCTTTATTTGTTTTTAATACAAGTTTTCTTTCTTTTTGTATGAATTAGTGGTGCCCATCCTTTCTGGAATTTTTGGGTTCTCAAATAAGTCCCCAGCACCACAAACTATTTAATATTTATGAGATGATAATCATATACATTTTTCACTATGTACTTTCATATCTCAATAGTATTTATGTAATGATCAGGATCTAAGTACCCCCGATGATTGTTGTATCCATGTGTTAGGTTACAAAATTTTATATCATGAGGGTACTTTTAATTATAACTATATCATTGGTGCAAAATATTCATCGACTTTATCAATAATTAATCTTTGTCAGAGAACTTGACTGATCATTTTTTTTTGAGGGAGCTTGACTGACCATCTTTAGTAGAATCTACCTTCTCAACCACGTTTTTTCCATCCACTAAGTTCAAACTAGTAACATTGCTTAAAAAATTTGAGTCTAGTTCTACTCATAGATCCTTTAACTTAATTTAAAGTTCTGTATTGGTTCTTTATTATTTTTAGTTATTATTAAAAGGTCTTTTATCTTTTTAAACATCAAGAGTGTTGATTTTTTTTAGAGAAACAATGTTGAATCTTTAGTGATTTCTTTCCAAAATTATGAAAAAATTGTTATGGCTTGATATTTTTGCCGAGATACTGGTCTACATTGTAGAACACGTTTAGTCGCTTGATTTTTGCACAAGGTTACCAAGCTTTGAAAACAAATGAATTTACCTTCAACTGTCTGGGCATGAAATTAAGGACAATACATAAGCACTTGGAGAGTAGAAGGGGCATAAATTAAAAGAACATGACACTTTGCTTATATTAATACATGATTATAGAAGAATGTACAATAGATTTTCCAAAATTACAAGGAAAATGGAGTCATGAGACTCCTCTTATGTGAGCAATTTACTTTAGATAGTAAAGTATATATCAACCATTGATAAACAAATCACCGGTTGATAGTATATGCGTATGTATAACAAATCATGAGTGATTAAAATCTGAACTATTTATTTTCTCGCTTTATTAACTACTCATCTTACCCGATTCAAATTGAGACAAGGTGGTGAACATTCATATAATCACATGCGTGCATAGAGTCCATAATTTTGAAACTATTCATATTATCACACTCACAATAGATATGCAAACATTATGAATCCAATGGCCTAAAACATATTCAAACAATATGACCAGAAGATAGCAACGAATCCATGTGACCATTCAACATAGTTGAACGAGGCAGCTCTTCAAGCTTTCCATTATCCAAAAGAAATATTCTTTTAGCCATCATAACGGTTTCCAAGCGATGAGAGATCACAAGCACCTATGAACATAGGAGGAATGTTTGAATCTTCATAGGGAAGAAAAGGGTATACAAATTAACAAAACTATGAGAATTACTTAAGGTATCAATTAAGCATATCCAACTACTAACATATTGAAAACTGAAAGCAAAAAAAATGAGATGCCAAAATAATCAAATGACAAAGTAGCACTGGAAACTCAATGTTAAATCGTAACATTGCTGGACCTGTGATATAGACTAGGATCTGAATGTATCAAAGAAATAAGAGAAACTTTGCAACACAAAAAAAGAAGAGAATAAGATAAACAGAGTGTACAACAAATATTTATCTAGCTGATCATATAATGTTAAATGTCACATGACAAATAACAGAAAAGGTTAGTTTCCATACCGTACGATTTTCCATTAAACGCTCCACAGCTTGTCTCACTAATAACTCAGATTTACTATCCAATGCAGAAGTTGCTTCGTCCAGAATCAATATAGAAGAATTTTGATAGAAAGCCCTTGCAATAGCCAGTCTGTAAGTTTGAGAAAGGAAGCAACAGATCAAATTTGAATGATATTTCATAAATATTCAAAACATCAAATTTGTTCCTTACATCAATCATGGCTACCAAAAGCTCTTTCCAAACAGAACAAAATTAGCTGTTAATTCATGGTTTATAGAACAGAATGAAATTTGAATTTGAAAATTTACCGTTGCTTCTGGCCTCCACTTAAAGTTGAGCCTCTTGGTCCAATATTGGTATTGTATCCTTCTGAAAGTTTTTGAATAAACTCGTCTGCATAAGCAATTTGAGCTACATGCTTCACTTTCTCCATGTCAATTTTTGTTGTCAGATCCCTATAACCAATGTTTTCAGCAACTGTACCTGAAAAAAGTGTCTGCAATCATATACCATCAGTATTTGAGATTGAAGTAAAAACTAGATATCTAAGTGCAGTGGAGCTAGTCTTTAAACATAAGGTGTTTGGTAACTACCCCAGTTTTTGAAAACTGGTTCTTGTGGAAACCAATTTTGACATAAAAATGGTGTTCTTTAATACATTATTTTGAATATGACTATTTTCTAGTTCAACCTTTTCCAATTCTCTCTATTCTATTCTATTCTTCCTTTCTCTCCCCTTAGGCTAGATCTTAAGGGTAGAAAAATGATGAGGATAATTATAGGAATTACTCAGAAATATATTTTTTAAAAGGGATGCCTCTTAAATTTAAAAAGAGATTGGACAAAATTAGTTTAAAATATATTTTTTAAGCCAAACTTTGTTTCAGTTAAAACTAGTTGCAAGATAACCTGAATTTATATAACTAGTTTATCATAAACAGTATCAAACCAGTTATGGGAGTTGCCAAACTGTCCCTAAAAGCTTGTACATTTTTTAAATTTTTGTGAACATTGTGAACTGAAGTCAAATCCTGCATATAAAAGAAGAATACAGAGGCTTGAGTGATGAATCACTTACTATATCTTGAGAAACTACACCAACATGTCTTCTTAAACTCTGCAAACGAATGTTCTGGATGTTTTGGTTATCAATCAGTATAGAACCTGCGCGTATAAGATTATGAATAAAAGCTATGAATAAGTAAGATGAGAAGTTGAGAACTGAGTGTAAAAGTTCACAATGATAAACTTACTATTCCCATGCTAAATCACACATGATAAAATTAAGTATGTTCATCTTTATATTAAATAAATGGCTCACCAGATATAGGGTCATAAAGCCGAAGCAACAGTTTTGCAAGTGTTGTTTTTCCTCCTCCAGACGGGCCAACAATAGCAACTATCTCTCCAGGCCTAACGTGAAGGTTCAAACCATTTAAGATATGAGGTAGGCCATCACTGTACTTAAAGGAGACATCACAGAATTTCAGGTCCCCTGTAACATAGTCCAAATCAACAGCATCTGGTTTCTCAACCACCTATTATTCAGAAAGAAAAAAAAAAATCTATTATTGAAGTTCATCTAGCTTTTTTTTTGTTTAAAAAAGGGGGAGGGGAAGCAAATTATTGTTGATTAAAGTAACACTAATAATGACCATTTTACAACCGTTGTCGAGGAGATTTGAACATCATCCATTGAGATTGCATGGTTAAAACTTACTGAGCTGACACCTCATGGACATCAGTTCATCTAATTACCTTGACAGAAAATTTAAAACAGCAGAACAGGATATTATATGCTCAAACCATCCTAGATTTTTTTTCTTAATTCATCAACTTCAAACAAAATTCAGACGAATTGAAAAGAAAATATAAAACAACGAAAAAGGAAGGTGAAAGTTAAACAAGGATGCAGATCCAATGTCATATAGGGTCTTCTGAGCAAGTGGTCATAAAGTTACCTTATTTTTGAACCTGGTCATAGCAAACAAGCGTTCAATAGCTGGCTCTCCTTCTCTCCATTCATTGTAAGCTTTTCCTACATCCTGCGTGATTCTTTATGTTAAGATTGATAACCAAAGACAGCTCCTCAAAAGCTGAACCATGATAACAATACCTGAATAAGCTCAATTAAGAAAAGCAATGAAGTCACAAATGAGACCAAGCTACAACGATCAAATGAACCTCTTGAAATCACCATCGAACCTGCGCAAAGTATGGAAAGAACTCCAAAATAAATAGCCTGAATAACCTGGGGAATTAGTGCTTTCATCCTTTTTTTGTTCAGCTTTGCAGAAAAGTCCATCAGGGCCAGTCTCTTAAACCTGACACTCTCAAGTGACTCTGCGTTGTTTGCTTTCACAAAGAGATACGCGGGCAGCATCTAATTGTTTAGGGGGAAAAATATTGAACACAAGGTAGATAACAAGATTGGCGAACAATGCAAGGCTTTTAAGATTTCTTCGTAAAGTACAATGAAGGAGCGCGAGACGATCACGTTTACCTCATTCAGATAAGCTGAGAGAGCAGCAATGCTAATATGTGACTTTTTAGATATTTTGCGAAGTTCTTGACCAAGAAACGTAACAACTAGAACCATACAAGGAATAACCTGCAATTTGCAAAAGCATAATGCATGATTAAACCTAGTCTTTCTGAAAGAACAATCAAGTGGTAAGAAGAAAGCATAATCCTCTGACTCACCATAGCTGATATCAAAGAAAGTTCAGGACTTATAGCCAACATATGCATTATCATTGCAGAAAATTGCAGAGAACTTGGTACTATGGTCTGTCAGAAACAAGGGCTAATCATAAAAAATATAAACAGATACTATAAAGTGATCAATCAATTGAACTAAAAAGTAAAAACCATATGCAAATAAATGGAACATAAATCGAATTATTGTGCAATGTACTCAAAACTACAAGCAAAAACATGAGAAGGGTCATGTTTATAGATTATAGACCCCAACCATTCAATCCTCTATTTCTCATTTTATTTAAACACATACCTTCTCATTCAACATATTATGCAGAGGGTTAGGATTTAACCTCTAAAAAAAATGAACATGAGGGTATACATTTCCCATGCCCCTCACATCACAAAGCACAATAAATTTGCGCTTTGCACAAAGTATCATATATACTAGGTACAATGCATGCCATGTAACAGGGTGACAAAAATTCAACTTATAGTCTGTGCACTTAAAAAAGCAAAGAGGTGTTTATTCTGACACACAAATTAGACAACAAATTTTAAAAGTAATTTGGATTGTTATCGCAATTTAAATATGTTATTAATTATGTTTAATTGTTTGTTAATGAATACAACAACAAGACGCCGTAACTCATAAGTTATCCACTGAATATAATATAGTAAACCATAATTTTAAATTTCATTAACCACAAACTTTACAGTTAATTTATGACAATGTTGCAAATATATTCTAATCTTCAAATTTTACAAAACTTAACTACTGAGATTAATTTTGATACATGACCTATATAAAACTTTTTACACTGTCAACCGATCAAAATTTGCATGACATGACTTTTAAGATTGATATGATTAAAATGTTTTTAGTTGTCTGCAATTGTGAATTTGTGATTGACTATCACTGTGTATGTATTTAGAGCCGGCCCAATGATAAGGAAAGTATAAAATTCTTTGGATTTTTCCTAAAAAAATCTTTAGATTTAATTTATACATGCAATCAAATTACTCCCACCGTCTTGCAATCTCTTTAGCATTTTTTATTTTTTTCAAAATAATTGTCATTTAGAATATCAATGCAGCATTTATTATTTTTTTACATTATTATACTTTTGTTTATTTCATTCAAATTAACTACTCTACTAACTACAATTAATAAGGGTATTTTAGTAAATGATATTAATTTTACCATTGAAATCAACACGATTAATTCGCAAACCTTAAACCACCGTAATTTAGAGAGGGAGGGAGTATTCGAGGTATTCAATAATATTTGGACACACACACACAAAAAGATTTTCCGCAAAATATTCAATTATCTTTTTTATCAATTTCCTCGTTATTAAAAAAAATTTATTTATTTATGTGTAACCAAACACTATTTCTTTGGTCATGTGTGTAGCATTAGAATTTCTCATTCATTCATCGGTATACATTTTAAGTGTAGTTTCTAAAATAGTAAAAACTTTTACATTTATAGAAATTAACGTCAAAGTTCTTCACCAAAGTTTGTGCGTAAAATGATAATGCGACAGTAGTGATAATAATATAATAAGATAAAACTCACGTTAAGAAGAGCGTATAAGGTAGCGGCAAGATCAGAAGCTTCAGCAGTAATACGATAAGCAATATCCCCACTCGAAACGGCGTCGTTACCTTCAAAAAACGCAAGTTCCCTCTGCATCACACGATCGAACACATGAACACGAACATCATAAACCGCGTTCAACGAAGCTTCCCAAAGAAGCGCGTGTTGCGCATACGTGGCAATCAATCGAACAAGAACCAAACCGCCAAGCGCGAATCCCTGCGTGACGTCAACGGTTGTTGTGGCGGTTGTGACGGCGGAGAATTTTGAGAGAAGGTTGGAAAGGGAGTAGACGGAGATTGCGCTGCAGAGCCAGCCGTAGAGGATTGGTTTTTGTTGGGAGGTTAGGTATGGTTTTAGGAATTGGATTGTGTTGTTGGTTTGGAGGGAGGTAGTTCGGATTTTTAGGTTCGGGAAGTGGCGGTTATGGTGTTTGGTTCGGAATTGGAGGTTTGGAAGAATGAATGATGATGATGAGAGTGAATATGAGATTGGCATTGTGTTTATTGAGGAAATGAAAATTGGAATTGGAATGGTGTTGTTTGAAACAACATTGATCATAAAACATTGGAGTATTATATATGAATATGATATAAATAGGCATGTGGACTCAATTAAATTGGGAGGATCATGCATACATAATTAAATATTGTTGGTCCAATTTCTATTCAATTCATATGACTTGTCTCAAGTAACATTTCCCTTTTAAGTATGTTTTTCTTCATCAATATTTAATGCAACATGCTGGTTTATTTTCATTTCTTTTTATAGATTCCATAAAATAATATTTAATGCAACTCAGGGCAGTTCACTTTCAAGTAATTCTTGTATGGTCACAAAAGTCTAGACACACTATTTGCACACCATTAAGCAATTTTAAAAATATTCATTATTTAGCTATTTCTTCATCGAATTTTTTTTTTTTTGTGAGTGTGTCTAGATAGTGTGTTTAAACTCTTGTGATACCACAAGAATTACTAAGTACTTGGTTCTAATTATGGATTTTTCTTTGTGGCAGAGGAATTAAACTTGTCTGATCATAATCTAAATTTATAATGTACATAAAAGGAATAAGGTGAAGAAACATTCTTCACATAAGGGGAAGAAGCAAATAGCTGGAATTTTTCGTTCATTCATGTTGCACTCACATTTTCATCGGCAAACCTTTCGACGCTACGCGGCCATAGAGTAATATGTTTTATACTAGTAGACTATGTGTGCTATATAGAATATGTATGTGCACAGTTCCATCGAGAAACCTCATATGTTTATATAGGTGGAATTAAGTGGAATGAAATAACATCTATACAATAAAATCTAGCCTATTTTATTCCATTTCACACCCTATAACACCCATCCAAACATATTAGGCAGTTAAATTTGTAATAGTGGACAATCCAATCAAGCATAAAATGGCCATCAGACCATCAATATAAGTCTATAGATCACATGTCCAAAATAAATGTCAATGAGCTACAAGTCATGAGTATTCCATTATATGAACTCCAATTGTTTTGGACATAAGCACCATGTACATCGCTGTATTAGGAAAATTCTTGAAATTTTTAGAGCAGCAGAGACAAGATAGGCAAAGGGCTGAGTCTTTGGTATGCCCCCACAAATCTGAAACTAGCTGTATGAAAAATTAAGAATTGCATTACTGCACTAAGACAACTAGCTGTGTGAAAATGTCACATTCCAGCATAGAGTTTCATAAATTGACTTTCAAGTCTCTAGTTAAAAAATGGTATAAATTGCACAACAATATAGATTGCACTAACCAGTTCAGCTGTAAAAACACGTATCCAATTACAAAGCTAGCAGGGTATCCAACAGAGTTGCTGGTACATATTTGATTCTTTTATACATCAGAAATATCTTCAGTTAGATAATGCGAGCAAAATCTAGTCAAAATGGTGCAATTAATAGTAGCTTTGTAGCTAATCAAACTCAAAATTATTAGCTATGGTCACATGACAAAGTAAGGAAGCAGACTAGGTTCAGAAATTTGCAAGGTGGAGTGTATGACATTTAATATAGTTAGTGTGGTATGGTTTGCTTATATTTCAAGTATCTGGAAGGCAGGGAATGACAAGCTTTTTAACAAGTGGTTTCCATTGATAATATGGTTGAATTTGTAAAAAGGTGTTCGTGGAATTGGTTGAATGTTAAATCAAACAGTTTGGATTATGGTAACACTCAACGGTACTTGAATCCTAGAGTATGCCTTGATTGTGTGGAGCTGTAATTTGTGTTGTAGTCATGGTTCGGCTGCGATTCAGTTCGCTGTTTTCATCTGCTAACTGTGTAGTTTCTTCTAGTTTGGAGTGTTATCAAGTGGGTTGTAGTCTCTTGTCAAAAAAAAAGTGTGTTGTAGTCTTGTAGAGATTTGTCATAGTCGTGGATTGGCTTGCCTTAGTTGTGTTTTTTTTTAGAACTGCCTTAGTTGTGTTGTTGTTCAACCAGTTTTGTATTTGTCCTGTGGACGTTATATTATGTTATGGTTTTTGGATTTAAGGTTGTTTGCCGTGAAGCAATGATGTATGTATTCTTAAATGTATTTGCTACTGCACTGAACTGTTTTAAATTTTTATTGTTCTTTCTTGATGGTAGCTTTGGTGTCTTTTTTACTTTGATAAACAAAATTGGTTTTTATTCAAAATATAGAAAATAAACTATATGAAATTAAGTTTTCTTTTTGGTGCAGAAGATTGCAAGTTTATGTTATCTTAATTGATTCAAAGCTTCGTTTGCTTGCAAATGGAGAATACAAACACTCGTTGATAATCTACTATACATATAATTTCAAACTAAGAGGCATTTTTTACCCAAGGGGAAGAGACACAGACACTTATAGCCTTATAGCTGGAAATGTCTATTTGTTCATGGTGAACTCACATTTCCACCTGCAAAATTTTCAGATGCTCAAGACATCGCTAATGCATGAGTAGTAGTATAGTAGTATTTATAACTGTGTACACAGTTTCACCAAGAATACAGATTTTCTTTTCCGACAAGAAGAATACTAATATGTTTCATTTGGTTATATAGGGTGAAATGAAATAACATTCATTTTTGAAATTCAAACTATCCTATTGCCCTAGTCTATTTTGTTTAACCATATACCACCAATCCAAACATATTGTACAGCTAAAATCGAAATAGCAATCAATCAAACCAAACATAAAATTTATGCAGGGCTTCAGCCCTCTTTTGTACCAAAAAAAATGAAATCGAATAAAATTTATTCAATAAAAAAAACCCAAACATAAAATGAAAGGTAGATAAACATCTATATAAAATCTACAGATTGTATGCCCAAGTTAAAAGTCAATAAAACTCAAGTAATCAGTAATAATTTATATGAACTCCAATTGTTCTGCATATATAAGCACCACGTCACTGTGCTTGGAAAAATCTTAAAAATTTTAGATCAGCAGAGACAAGATAATTAAAGGACCGAGTCTTTAGCATCAGATCTGATTCCTTCACATGTACATCCCGCCCGAAAAGATGCTGCCTTCGGCATGCTTCCAAATGAGCTTAACTAATGAACTGCTACACACCAGAGAGATAACTAGGAACTCTGAAATTGCAGCATGGAAATTTTTTCATGCAATGGATTAAGAATTGTATTACTGAACTAAGATAACTAGACGTATGAAAATGCTGAGAGTTTCATATATCGACCTCCAAGTCCCTAGTTAAAAAATGGTGCAAGTTGCACAACAAAATAGATTGCACTAACCAGCTCAGCTGTAAAACATGGAATCCAATCACAAAGTTGGCACAGAAAACACAATACCCAACTTTGACAATCTGCTAAATAAGTTCAGCACCGTTTAGTTCAAACAAGGTTTCCTGAGTAGTCAGAATTGTTGGTGCATATTTTATTCTTTTTACATCAGAGGTGTACTCAGTTAAATAATGAGAGCAAAATCCAGACAAAATGTTGCAATTAATAGTGGCTGTGTAGCCAGTTAAACTCAAAGTTACAAGTTGTCTATGGTTACACGACAAAGTAAGGAAGCAGATTAGATTAACAAGTTTGCTAGGTGGAGTGTCAGACATTAAATATACTCCTTCTAGGCTTTATCCTCCTTTGTCATTGTTAATTTCTTTCAGAATTACAAAATGCATTAAGAACTCAGAAGCCCTGGCCCGTCGACTTGTGTTTTTGTTATCCTTCTTCTTAACATTGTAAGTTGTACCACCTCCTCTCTTCTCTCTCCCAAAAAAGAAAAGCAAGCAGCAGCTACAACAACCAAGCCTTAGGTGGAGTAATCTACACAGATCAAACGATGGTATAACATTCTAGATGATATAACATTCTATCGTGAATCATATCTGCATCAAAACCATTGACCTTCAAGTCTTTCCTAATAATTTATCCTACAGTTTTTCTTGCCTTTCCACCCTCCATCTAATATACTCTCCAAGTCTCCTTACTATAGAATCTACATGTAGCTTCCATTCATGCCCAAACCACCTAAGTTGAGATTCAACCATCTTTTGTACAACAAGAAAACCAAGAATAAGACATTCTTGGCTTGATAAACTTTTACCCCAATAGTTATTTTTCCTTCTTTTCTTTCCCTCCCTACCAAGAAAGTTACAGAGCAAACTTACGCCTTACTACCTTGGCAAACTATGTAAAAAAAATGAGGCGTTATGTGGAATTTTAGGCAGACACTTTACGAAAGCTAATTGTTTAATGTGAATCGATGAACTTGTTTAAGATTTTAACAAATAATTCAACACAAACATACATGAAGTAATGTTGAAATCCTGATTATTCATGTAAGATCAAGTTAATACAAGTCACAACTCCCAATAAACCAGTCATCTCTCTTAAATAAATATAGTATGTGTAATGCACAAACAATAACGTTTGGCAGTTTAACCTAGAATCCCTTTTCTCTTTTCCAAAGCCGATGATGATGGGCATGGCTAGTTTCAATTAAAACATTGACAGTAACCAAGCCATTTTAAAAATATTGACTAGCATTTACAAGAGCTTTTATGTAAAAGGTGCAGTCGATGTGAAGTATTATTTATATGAGTAATGACCAAAACTGAAATGGGAGATGCTACAAAAAAAATTACGGACAACCATTTTTTAGAATTGTTAATGAAACATATTTCTGAGTCTAATTTTGGCATTCACAGTTTTTTATATTATCAAAGCAATCATGTTTGATGCATTAATAGAACAGTTGACTTTTTAGATAGCTATTATCACAGTCCAACTATTATAATGAGATGTCAACTAATAATTAGATGACAGTGTACAACAGTATGAGTGGATCATATTCAAACCCTATAACTTAACATAAGAATAAATGAACGATTAATCCTAGATTACACTGCAGGTAGCAAGCATTGATAATCAAATGAAATAATAAAACACCAACAATGTTGATGAACTGTTAAAATATACACATTTAGCAAAGCACAGCCATATACTAGCTTATTATGCATTAGTTTGAAGCATATAACAAGAAGTTATAAAACAAGGCTAAAAACCAAGTGATAACAAATACCTCTACAGATTACTGATTTTGGAATGTCCATTTGTTTCACTAAAATTCTTCATGAGAATCCAGAAAAATCCTTTGGTGGTTCAATCCATATGCTTTCAAAAGGGTCTTGTTCACCCCAGTCATGCCACTGCTTACGAGGATAGTAGCGATAGTCATCAAGAGAGAATGATATGCAACGCTTTCCATAAAAACGAACTTTAGAAAAGTAGATACTGTTCCTCATATTTCCAAGGAGGTCAGTCCTTGAATGAGAAGACAAGAAACTAGCAAATAGAGTTGCTCCATCTAGTGTTTTTAGCTCTTCCCATTCCATTGAGGCCTGGTCTAACTTGAAAATAATAGGGTTTTCACTAGAACATGTGTACATTACTATTACATCTCCCTCTTGCTCGGTCATAAATTTCCCCTTCCACCAATTTTTGGCGAAAAAATTCTCTGGGCATTTGGGTGGAGGTACTGATAGAACACTCCAAGTGCGTTCAGATGGATCGAATACCCCTAGCCAACCCGTTAGACTAAGGCAATAAAAGAGTCCATTACAGAACACAAGCTTATTCCATATGCTACTGACAAAAGGCAGACGGTTTTGGTAATTAACAGTGACCCACTCGGTTGCCCCAGGGTGACATGTGCTGATGGCCACAATAGTAGGACTAACATGCTTAACAGTGAACAATACACAGTCCGGTGATGTTGGAGCACAAGAGAAAGCAACTATCTGGTATGTCATTTCAAATCTTGGCATTTTGATAATCTCCCGAGTAAAGGGATTAAAGAAAAACACTCGGTCAGTTCTTGGCCGGTATAGCAGTAACCAACCATCTTTTGTGTAACAAACTCTAGATCCATTTAACTCTGGAAACTCAATGGAATAGGTCTTCCGCTGAACAGGGTCATAGAATTCATACCACTGACCAAATTTCGGAAAATACATCAACCATGGTGATTGATTAACCATGCGTACAGCATTGGCAACAAAATTCCAACTCTTGCAAACCACAGAAGCACGGACATTATCCTCTAAGGCTAAACGAGATATGATCATTTCTAAAAGTTCAGCAGGGAGATCAGCCCATGTTTGCAGCTCCAAATTATCATTTTTCACCTCTGTTGCTTCTCTTCTGCTCTTAGCAATTGTATCACTTAACCTAAATAATCAGAAATGCATGTAAGAATTCAACCGAACAAATCCACTTGAATGCTCTTAAAATGCAACAGCAAGGATAAAAAATAGGAACATTATAGAGTGAGAATTATATGGATCAGAGTCAAAACTCAAAACATTGGCAAACAACACACACATCAATTAATGAGCTTAGTTTAGTTCCTATGCACTGTCACTTTAAAAAGTTTTACACTGCCGGTCAATCACAACCAATCATGTAAAAGTCAGATGTTTCTAATGATCTGACAGTGTAAAATACTTAAATCCTGAACTAATTTAGCTTAATTCTTCAAAAATAAGCACGATTGTAGCAGATTAATAAAATTAAGCACATAACTAGTAGATAAAAAACATGCATCACAGTATTCAACTAACATCTGATCTCACTAATTTGATCTATAAACCCTAAAGCAATCAATGTGATAAACATAAACTAGAAGCGAATTTGCTCAATTTTGTTCAATTCAGAGTTCAGATTCAATAATCCAACATGAAAAAACTTAAATCCACCATTCTACAGAGAGATCCAACATTGAAAACCAATTTTCACAGTAATTAATCAATTAATTAAAAAAATGTAATATGAACTATTATAATTGAAAATTCACGATTTGATTTGATAAAGAAGTAGCTTACAATTTCAATTTCCTTCTCTTTTTCCCTGACATTATGCGAAATTGATGAAGTAGCGTTGTTGTTGTTGTTGTTCTTCAGGAAAGAGAGAACGAAGTGGAAAGTGTGTCAAAGAGAAGAGAGAAATGAAAGCACGTGGCTATATGAATCAAGTTGATTGAGTTACCGCACTCACACGTGCGAGGCGGCTACGTCTTAGTTACCTGTCTGTCCATCAAATACGTGTGAACTCTTCTGCTTCGACACATATGTATGTGTCCATGTTGTTAAACAATCATACTTCTACAACTATTTTGTAATAACATTTGGTATAAACATTTTTTTTTTTTTATAAAGAAAAATAGAGAGAGAAAGATGAAGAACATAGAGGAAATATGTTTTCGGGGATCTTCTTACTAAGGAGCTTATCAATGGATCATGTTGTCAAGGATGAATCTGAGAGCCGAACATGGGACGATATGGTTCCCTCGATGAGGGAAACTAACACACCACATGTGAAACTAGCCAACTAGAAGTGGGAAGTTGTAAGTCATGTCATTCAGCTAATAGGGATAATTTTTGCCTATAAATATTGAGTTTGTAAATTTTAATTGACACATCCAATCAAACACAACATTATTTTTGCTATTTTCTTATCTATTCATCAACACACAATTATCTATCTATTTTTATGAATTTCGTAGTCTAGTGGCTCAAAACCTAAAATAAACGTACTTAAGGCTCTACTAGAGCAGTTAAGGAAACCACAATGATGGGCATAGTTTCTCCCTCAAAGTTAATTTCATTAAGAAAAGGGAACCATAATTGAGGATATCAGTCGAACTTCAACTAAATTTTTCACCATCAACAAATTTGGCATGTCCATGTTGGAACAAGGGTGTTTCACAAGTCACCTATTGAGTTTTGACAATAACAAGGTATTAAAAATAATCAATTGGATATGTTAAACAATTTGTTCAAGTGTGCAGGATCCATAATCAAAGTACTATTC
>Ga0315913_1004117_pt1 | contig 17577 bp, 10 predicted proteins | sample MpolsnodulesMG_FD_207736 | JGI IMG/M metagenome (GOLD analysis project Ga0315913, IMG submission 207736) | Medicago polymorpha root nodule microbial communities from Los Angeles, California, United States - small nodules | ecosystem: Host-associated > Plants > Roots > Nodule | place: USA... | reverse complement strand
AGAATCAGCAGAAAAGAATTGCTCTCCTGTTATAAGGCCACGCAGCTCATAGACGTGGTTAAAAATAACACCAACATTTCTTGTATCTTCTGGATAATAAACATAAAGCTTCCCGCTTAGAACGCATGTCTTTGCATGGTCCAAGAGAGCTTCCCACATCTTGTTTGACATACCGCTCCCAAGGATCTACAATAAAATAAAATATAAGAAAATGGGTGGAAGGACCTACATTCAAGATAAAGATGCAAAACCTAAACTTACATTTCGCAATTTCTGTTGATCCTTAACCACAAGTCGAAGAAAGTCTTCAACGGTGAATATTCCAGCATTATTCAACTTTTTGTGAAATGACCCATCCTTACCTATTTTCTCCAATCTCCATACATCATCACCCAATGCAGGAGGATAATGCTTCTTATACACTGTAAAAAGGGCAAAATATAAAATATTAAAAGATGGTGTTGCAGTTTACAAGAAGGGAGAGCATTGAAGTTGGAGAAAAACTAAGAATATAACCCTACATTCTCCTCTATGATCTTTAACAGTAAAAGCCACTGTCTTGGCTTCACGGATGCGTATAGACTCGCCAAAACCAGATGCAACCTTCATGCCAAGCCTGAATTTACGGCTCCTTATCCAGCTTGAATTGTCTGTAAATATCAGTTCCCCTAATGTTCCAACTCCCTCCTTGAGTGTCACTTGCAGTTCCCCGTTCAACAAAGGTCTCTTTCCTTGGCGTTCTTTCACCACATGGCTTTCAAATACCTCTTGGCTCCAATCTTCATCATCTTCATTGTTAAAATCGCCTTCAAGGACAACGACGTCGAGTTTTATACATGATTCAGGTCCAGATGTTACCACATTTCCACTATTGGCATCAACCAGAACAACATGAATTGGAGCCCCCTGCTCGCCTTCCACTTTTCCTCCTGTGAATAGAGGCAGAGCCAGTCGGGACCTAAATTGAAGCCGCAAGTTTCTACCATCAGGACCTTCGATCCTTTTAGGGGAAGACCTGGAATTTTAACCTATTAGAAGAGAGTACCAGACTCGCCAATGAATTAGATTTAAATTAAATTTAACTATGATGGTGGCATTAATTGAAGTGGTCATAGTTACATTTTGTACATAGAGATATTGACTTCACATTTTAACCTGTAGTTTCTTCTATAAATAGCCAATGACTTACTGTAGACTTTGAGCTAAGCAGGTAGGCTCAAATCAGAGAATGGGGTTTTGTTTTTTATCATTTAGAAAGTTACATTCTAACAATTCCATTGGTTTTTTGCTTCCAATGTCCATCCTTTCAAAGTTATACATGTAAATTGTTTGCAAATTAATGCCTATATGCAAGAACCTAAATTAGCTGGTTAAAAATATTTCTATTTAATGTCTCAAGGAAATCAGGGAGGCAATATTAGGGAAATGAATGCAATTCAACTCTAACTAATTGAGTCAACTAACTATCTATTAGCTACTTATCAATTGCATTTGTCATGTTTTTTAGTAAACGAAAGTAGCAGGGTCTTGTGGAAGTGTGCCGAGAAAGAAAGAATGTGGTGTGTTTGATAAGAGCTCAATAGTAGAGCTTGTTTGTAGCAATATATTCTCTCTACCACATCATCCTTTGAAATTGAAATGCCTTTGTAGTTTCATTGTTGGTTGGCCTCTTTTTACAGGATACCTACCTCTCTAACTTAATATTCTCTTCTCCTTTCAACCTAGCTTTAAGGGTTGAACTACACCCTGAATCTAAATCTAATAGAGGGAGAAAAAATGCCTCAAAAACACAAAGATATAAGGGCCGATCATAGTTGACACTTAACACAGTTACGATAAAAAAACTCAATTACAACCTTGCTTAGTCTATGGACAAATACAATAAAAATGCATGGAGATAAAACATAATTTAAAGGAAGTCAAGAAAACTACAAATATTTTGAAATTGGTTTCCAACTTGTAGGTAATAAATTTCTCAGACCTTCCACTAACTCTTGCAGGACCTAACTTCGCCAAAGCACGCTCCACTTCTTCACTCACCTGTTTCAATCAGTACCATTCATTTATTTGAGCATCAAATGCAGAAACTTACAAATTTAACAAAACAAATCATGTTAGTGTTATTTCTTCTATGAATCGAATCAAATGCATTTTCCACACAAATTATCAAATGAATGATGTCACACCAAGATTGGAAATAAAAGAACTAAATGGAGCACTGAAATCAAAATGTATATGCAATATACTGTCATGCTGTGAACAATAGGTCTAATTTAATAAGCAAAATTGTTGTGATTTTGATTCATTTATTAAAACAATATGACTTTATAAAAACAAGAAGCAAGTACACACTCGAGTAAAAAAGTACGGCACTATCAAATTGCACAGAAGATCACAATATGACATGGCGTTTAAGAAGGGACATTATATGGAAAAAATGACTTTTTAGTTGGAGTAAAAAGGCAAATAATTTCATAAAAAATTGTACATCTCCAGTCCCCCACCCCCAAACCAAAATATTACTGAATCAAAAAAGAAAACAAATAGCAGAAATCAGGGTGAAGACAAGTGTCTTACAACTCTACGAAGAATAGGTTCTAAAGATGAGCAAAGCTTCTGCAAACTGTCCACCTTGAGAGCTTCAACAATTACACTGCAAACACACATGCATCAGTCACAGTAAGTAAACTAAGAAAATAAATAAGTTACAACCATTAAGAACGAAAATTCAAATTAAAAAGGAATAAAATTAGTTTAGAAAAAGAGGGATGTACACAATCAAATATCAAGATTTTCTCCTTAGAAAAAAGCAGATAAACCCAAAAAAAAACTAAAGCTAGCCATATGCAGAATTCCTTAATTGACCATGTTTTGCCATCCAAATAGTATTACAATCTTCAGATGAATTTCGAAATTTCAGAAAGAATCTTTGTAGGTGCATTATACAACGATAATCAAAATGGAATCACAACCATTAAGAAGAAAAATTCACACATGCTTCAACAAAAAAGAAAAAGAAGGGTTTCTCCAACACCAATAATAACGAGTATTATTAAAAATTGACAACTGACAACAAAAGGTTTGACCATGGTAATCCAACCGATTAGTCATTAAAGACTACAAATAAAGATAAAACCAACACGACAAAACATTTTTCGAAGCAAACAGAACGATTAATTGCAATAACAATGACATTCTTTTCGCCTAACAATCTTGGTATTGTCAGCTGAGCTAGGTCTTTCAGACTAATTTTCTCATAATTACTAACTAGTGTAAAATAGTGAAAAAATTGAAAATAAAATACTAAGTAGAGTAAAAAGGTTAATTAAACAAAGTAAATTCATAGAATCATATAATTGAATAAAGAGCTGCAAATCAATTACTACCTAGCAAGAGCAGGTCTCTTTCGTTCAGGCTGATCATCATCTCCACCACCCTCAAGGGCCCTTTTCCCCATACTTGCTCCGTCGGTAGTAGTTGGTCTCTGCATATACACTCTCTAACAGTAAAACCCTGCAAAACAAAATTACACAAACAAACCATATAATATAATAAAATAAATTAAATCACCATCATCACCAACTCTAATCTTAAAAAAAATTAATAAAAAATTAAATATGAATAAACAAACAAATAAACCCTAATAGATACAGTAATTCAAAAGAAAAACTCAAAACAGATCTAGAAAACATGAAAAATTCATAACAAAGAAATTAAACACGAATTAGATGAAAACCTTGAAATTAAAGAGTCAAGGAAAGTCCAATAAGCAAGAAATTTGAGATAAAGGAAAAGTGAAAGAAACGAAGTGTAACGGAGTGAGACGGAGATATTTTATGGTGGAAGTGAAGAATTGAAGAGTAAAGGAAAAATAACAGAAAGCGGGAAAGTGACGGGGATTTTAACGGTGTTAAGAGTACCTGAGAAAGATAACTTAGCAGTGTTTGGTGAGAGAGAGAGAGAGAAAGAAGAGCGACAAAATCGATTATGTGTAATGGATTTTTTCCCTGAGTTGGAAAGTCATTGAGTTTCTCTTGTATTATTTGTGGTCTACTCTGGCGACTTTTGCCTTTTTTATTTTTATTTTTGTTTCTCATTTTTCATTTTTTCAAAATTGAATATCTTTACGCGCAAACACGAAGTCTGTTCAATCGAGCTCGTCAGATTCAGATAAACATTTCTTAAGAGTTTTATCAATGTTGAATGTCCAAACTCAAATTCGAGCTGAGATATGTATTATCTCATCTGAACGCTCTTGGTTTCGACATTTGGAGTAAAATGGAATAATAATTATCACATGTGTGAGGGAGCACCGTTGTCTGTTGTGTGTTGACCAATGAAATGAAAAGAAGGTGTAATGAATGAAACAAGATAAACGGTTTTGTTGTATTGTTAGTACATGATAGGTAAACAAAAGAATTATTGTTTGCGATCTGGAAGGGTGATCTTGGCCGTACGTTTTATTGAGTATATTGGATACTTGACATGTCACTAGAGTAGAGACACCTTGTACAATACGATCACGTCACTTGGCTATTAACAGCTGACGACATCACTTCACTATTTCATTTTGTCGTTAGTCAATCAAATAAACACGGAAATCATTTACTGCTCTGTATTTATTAATATTAATTACTCCTTTTTTTTTTGGTACAATTATGAATTAATTTTTTTTTTTTACATCAATTCGCTATTTCTTTTTTGTCATGTTGATGGGTGAATGAAATAAAAAAAAATTTTAATTAGGAATAAAGAGAGTATCCGGCGTATATTAATTATTTTGGTGATAGCTTAAATGAAAGGATTTGATGATATTTGATGTCAAATTAATTTTGACATGAGTTGTGTCTGTTGCATATATATATAGAGAGTCACGAGCAATATTTTAATGGTCTTGTTAACCAATGTCCCTAGGACAATAGTTAAGGAAACAATAAATAGAAATTTTGTTTTTGAAAAATAAAAGAGGTTATTTTTGATCAAATGATGATTGCAAAACTTTTTCATAAAAACTTACTTGTTTTGAATGCTTAACCAATGTCCTTAAGGCATTTGTAAGCATTCTCCTTGTTTTAAAAGTCAGATGCATCAAAGGTAGGTACTAAACTAGTGTTTTTGATTAAATAAGTGTTACATTGTTTCAAAAAAAAATAACTAAAAGGTTACATCTAATACAGCTAAAAAACATAGTTGATAAATGTCCGCTTTCATAAATAAATTTCAATTGCATGTTGGTACTTGTTCACCCGTTCAAAAAATAATAATTTGCAGCTTGCAAGTATACATATAGAATAGGTTGATTTTAGAATGAATTAAATTAATCCTAATATGCTTGAGGTGGGGGCTGGGATGAATATTTGTTTGTTGAGAGGTTGAGCAAAATTGTTATTTTAGACGCCATTGCCTATAGGATGCAATTTGATAGCTATGGACGGACGCAGCTGACAAAACGTGAGTATGCCCACTTGAACAAGATTCTGAAACATAACCATTGTTTTGGCAATACAAAGGTCTGGTATTGAAAAACCCAAGTTTCTTAGCAACATTACAATCAACAACTTGCGTGAAGAAGAAGATATAAAACCTTTAGTGATTTACCATTGGAATCACAATCGCTACTGACCCCAATGCAATGTCCTCCACTACCAAAAAGTTTCAAACATTTGCATATAACCATAATAATGTCTTTTTCTTCCCCCTTAGAGACCCTTTAGTGCTCCCATTTGTCTTCTACTAAGGAGCTGTGAGCTGCGGCGCATCTCAAGTTACATTGTCATGCGTGGTCTTCATATTCATTGATTTACATGTCTACAATTTGAACTTAATTAATCATCGGATTTACTGTTAAAATTTGTTTGTCAAAATAAACAAATAAATTGTAGTTAAATTACAAGTGTATCAAAAAACTGTTATTAAATAGTTTGAACTAAATCAAGCTCCATTCGTGGACATGTAATGCATAAGTAACACCTAAGTAAAGTAAGCTACCCAACAACAAAATGAAAAACCTAAGCTACAGCCAATAGTAGACATGTTACATTTTTTCATTAGGCAACTCACAGAAATCTCACTTGCATACATCAAATTCTTCAAGCCTCTCATAAAGTTTGACGAGCAATTGATTGCAAACTTCTGGAGATGTGCAGGGTCCACACAAAAGATAAATAACGTTACCGAGTGGCCGCATGTACACGCCATCTTCCCGAAGTTTTTGAAGAAGGGGTCTTGCATACAATGATCCATACCTGTACAAAACAATAATTTAGAAGATGAAAACCTCTTCAAGAGTGAAATGCACTGTTTTTTCAACTTTGGCACCCCTTTATCCCTAACAAACCAAGAAATGCATCAACAGAGTGATCAAAATCAAAGGTTTAATTGCACATTTTCAACCTGAGAATAGATGATTTTTACAAAAAAAAAAAAACAGAATTTGAAAATAACAACTATAGATATAAAGGTATGCATAATTGTCCAGTGAGAAATGCTAGCAACACTCTTATTGGGTGAGAATCATGTGGGTCTCACACTTTGGAAATGGATCCCATATAAAGTGATGAGACTCACATATGTTTCACCCAATAAAAGAGTGAGTGTTAGAAAGAGTGTCTATGGCACTCCTCTTGTCTAGTAAGTCATCTAGTACTAAGAGGTACGTCAATCTACAAGCAGCCAAAATCAAAAAAAAAATATTATGTTACCAAAAGCTTCCTTTTAGTTCACTTAACATTTTTATAGGGGAAAGGAAAATGAACATCACAATTAACAAAAGACATTTTTCCATTACAGTCACCAAAACTACAGTATTAGAGGTTCCAGCAAGCAAAGCAGAAGCAGTATATACACTTAAGGTATCAAATATATAAATATAAGAAAATCACTTGCAATCTCCCCTTAATATAAAAGTTTTGTTTAAGTTAATTTAAAAGATTCTACCAAATTCAACATGACAATTATGCATACTGCTGATCGAGCTGCTTAACAATGGAACTTTAGAATATTAGGTGCAGAAAAATATCAAAAAAGGGGAGAAAGGGAGAGCAGTGAGAAAATATTACCCTGCATTATCGCCTTCTGCTTTTAACTCCAAGGCAAACAGAGTTCCTAACACCACTATTCTTTGAACTGCAGAGTGTGACGAAATCTTACGAACCATTTTATCATCCCATAACTGAAAATCCACAACGAAAATTACATCTAATGAATATTGCTGTTGTATATTGAAAAATGACAAACTCTACTAAGGCGGCAACACAGCATTTAACATTAACGTTCACAACAATAATTGTTAGATCCTGTAATTATATATCAAATTATGATTGAACCTAGAAAGATATCCTGGTAGCAATTACTTTTTATCATAAGTAATAGAACGTGTATTTCTTATGTTTGGAACAGCCAGCGTGGAAAATTATTTATTGTCAATAAAAAAATTACTTTCATTGTGTAACATGTTACGTTTATTAATTCCTTGCACTGTACTTTTTGGTTGAATACAAGGGGAAAACAAGAGTTAAGTAAAGAACCAAGATGGAAAGCCCTGCAGACTGGTTCAATTTGTAAGAGCAGAATAATGCACTTGTAAATAAAGAAGTGGATGACATTTGGTAACAATAACTAAAGAACAAATTTTTTAATGCATAATAAAAGACAAAAACTGAAAAAATGGCTGGTATAGTTGATCCTTATCCCTTATAGAGCTGAGAAGGACATTCCTTAAACCCTAGAATACTATGACAAAATATAGATTATTATTATATGTTCTTATGGATTTTGATATATTATGAATTAAGAAACTAGAGAATTAAGAGAAAAATAAAAAATACAGCAATCATATTCATACCTCCCTAAGTAATCTTCCTTCTGAAGTGATGTTAGGGTTGGAAAAAGGGTCTCTAAACCATTGGATTGATTTTACAGCGGCCATGCAACCCATAGCATGTGCAGAGTAAGAATGTCCGTGCAAAAGGGCCTTGAGCTAACCAGAACAAGAGGATAATCACTTATTATGCCATCAAAGCACTGTTTAGGAACTTTGCTTTGCATAAACACAAAATACAAGTTGGACCAAAATGGTAGATCGAATATCTAAATACAATTGAAACTAAAAAGAGTAGAACAATCATGATCGGTTGCATTTCTTTCTACTACAACAGAAAAAAATAATAAAGGTCCGCTCAATCCCAAAAAAAGTATGATTTGCAAAAATATGAGTTGTAAAAAAAAATCATATTATGTGTCAAGAGAAATAGTGAAGTATACTCTTACTTCTTAGCCATTGTTTTTAACATTTGTTAATCCAATCAATGTCTGATGCTTAATAGTCTATATGGGTTATTTATCAACAAAAAAAAGAAATAGTCTGTATGGTTTGATGAACAAACCAAGAAATCGGAGATTAACAAACAAATTATATCAAAGCAACTGGCACGAGCGGATGAAACCAACAGCGGTTTCTATGTCTATCAACTTAAGGCTTTGTTTGCGAGTTTGGAGGGGAGGGGAAGGAAAGGCTTTGGGGGGAGAAAAATATAGGGAAAATTTGAGAAATCTTTCACATTTTTTGGAAGAATATTGTTTTAGAGTGATAAATTAATGCTTATGATTAATATATTTTTTATTTTAAGAATATTATAACAACATATATTAAATTTGAAAAACTCATGTAAACCCTCCCAAAACCCTCCTCCAATACAATTTTGTAGTTCCCCTAAATGAGGAGGGTTTTATATTTTGAAGAAAAATAAGCCCCCCAAAGCCCCTCCTTCCAATGTCCTCTATTTCTTCCACTTACTTCTTCCTTTTTTTTCTAGCCTTTCCTTCCCTTCCCCTCCAAACTCGCAAACAAAGCCTAAAGAAAGAAAACCATCCAAAAATTACTTATATACCTTTGAGTCTCCAATAAATGAATCAAATACAGCACCTGTTGCTAAGGTGGCAGCCAAAGGTATTATCCCACCAGTCATCAGCTTCCCATAGCAGGCTATGTCAGGTTCACAATGGATTAGATCCACCGCAGTCTGTGAGAAGAAATATCATAATCAAATAAATGAAGAAAACAAAACACAGTTCTTTTTAGAAAAGAGAAAAGTCATTAGGGGAAATCACCTCTACTCCCAAACGCCAAAAACCAGTAAAAACCTCGTCAAAAATAACTGGAATTTTTCTACTTCGACACTCATTAACAAGTATGCGCTGAAAAAGTGGATCCACCATATGCATTCCACCAGAACCTTGTATGACTGCAAAACAGCTCAGGCCCCAGACTAGATGATCAATCTCAGGAAAAGGTGCATCAGTTAAATTAAATTAGAATATAAGATTGCTGAAACAACTTCAGAAAGAAGACGACTTATAGGAACCAAGCAAAATAAAATAAAAAATAAAAAAGACAACTGCGTGGAAGATCTAGAACCATCCAAATGCAGTATTTCATTCACATGCCGCAAAGGAAATGGTGTAAATGTGGGCATAGTTCACAAAAGAAGTATTTGTGATGAAGTGAGTTAAGTAGGAAAAAATTTCTTCAGCTTCAAGCACTGGACTAATAACATACATGACTGTATTATTAGGGTACAGGAGGAGATAGTAAAAGTCAAAATGGCACGATTTAATCTACAAAAAAGGAACCACATAAAATATCTTGCCTGGCTCCATAATCAACGCAGCAATCTTGCTTGACCCTCTAAATCCAGATAGCACCTTTGATATGTAAGATGAATAAACTGGAGCAAGCTTAGAATTGTCTCTGTGCCTGTGAAATATTTCATCACGTGAAACAAAGGCTGTAAAACGGTCAGCAAATAAAATGATGATATTCTAAACAGTAACCAACCAAAGAATTAAAATTAAACATTTTGAACTTACTGATACTTTCAAGTTTCTGATTTTCCTGCTGAAACTCTTCAGGAATGGAAATGTTCCATTTATTGTTGTACATAGAGACAGAAGGAGGATTCAGGAAGAGACCTCTACCGGTGTACCTATGAATTTGAAAATGAAGCTTAGAACGGCTACATGAGTATTAGCTAGGTTGATAAAACTAGAATCCATTCCCAAACATTAGAATTTAAACGAAGGGTAGTCATATCACTAGAGGCAGAGGAAGACTTAGAAAAAATATTAAAAAAGAACTAGAGATTAATGATAGACATTATGGTGTCGTTTAATCCATGTAGCCGACCCCACTTAGTGGGATAAGGCTTGGTTGTTGGAAAATTGCCAATCTGACAGAAGTTGAACAGAAGTTTACAAACAAAAAACTGTTTGTATCTATTTTTGTCCATTTCCGACACCCTTTATGTTGTTTCACGGGTAAGTAAATGTCCATACCATGGTTGCTGCAGGAAGCCTGTATAAGCTGACGGTGCCTGTGCTTCCATAGCACCCAAGGTGTCGCCATGATAAGATCTCTGAAGTGCAAGAACCTGAAATAATTGAATCAACACAGCACAAACATCAACAAGTGTGTATTTCTTGAGATAAAATTATCTTTTAAAAGGTTATATGGCTTTCTATCTCACATATACTAGATGATTGAAGAATTATAGTTAAAATACAGAATAACTACTTGAACAGTGAAGTTTAATTGTGAATGACATGATAATGATGCAGTCTGCCATCAATTAAAAAGAACAAGGTCAACTAAGAAAAATACACAACACTATTTCCCCAATATAAAAGGCATGAAAGCCTTGCAGTTAAACCATTACAGTATATGTAAGACACCTTAAACAACAACAGCAACAACAACCAAGTTCTATCCCGCTAAGTGGGGTCACTACATGGATCAAATTACGCCATAGTGTTCTATCATAAACCATATTTAGATCCAACTTTGATCTCTTTTAGATCCAACTATCATAAACCATATTTAGATCCGACTGTCACTTTGATCTCCAAAGGGATAAAAAGGACTTGACCATTAATATTTACTACTGAATGCCAGTTTTCCTCTTCTTTTGCTTTTTAAAAGAAAACTACAGCATTGCTTTATAGAATACCAGCTTCATATGAAGATTGAAATCTATACAATAAGGCAGAAAAGATTAAATAAAGGACCATAGGTACCAACCATTAGCTCAGTCGATTTTTCATTTCTAGTGTCCTCGTGACAGTCAGGAATCAGCCCATGTTCAACCGAAAATTTACGAAATGCCATCTTTAGAGCAATTTCAATTGCTGTAGATCCATTGTCTGAAAAATATACTCGAGAAGCCCAGCCTGCACAAATTTAGCGTGGTAAAACATCAAACTGAAATTGAAATTAACATAAACTGAGCAATGATACAAAGAAACACGGATAGAACCAATACCCCTTATTGAACTACAGTGGTAAAATTAGAAGGCTGTGCCAATTGCCATTTGGAGAAAAGAGACTGTTTTTTTCACATTATATCAAACATTCAACTCATCAATTACAATTTGCATGGCCTTTGAACAACGCCTAAAGTTGGGAAAACTATTTTGACGTCATTATGTTCCCTTTTATAAGTTGGAATGAACCATTAATCATATTTATTACCCCTTCTATTCCTATTTATAAAAATAAAAAAATAAAAAATATTATAAATCACAAAAAGCAATGAAGCACATTCAAGGATTTAATGCTAACTTTATTTTCTAAAAATATTTTTAAATGGAATTCAATTGATAGGTTTTTAGGTAAAGTGAAATTCACTGTAAAATAGGAGTGTAAAGAGAATTTCAATAATTAACGATTAATATAAAAACAGGTAGTGGATTTCTTATATTTTGGCCAAAAAATAACTTAATTTTCTGCTATAAACAGGACGGGAGGCAGCAAATCATACTACCTTCATCACTAAATATTAACCTTAATGATTAATGCAGATGTTTTTTAATAAAGCAGTTGAAAATTTGGAAGTTATATAATAAGGCACAATGAAATTTGTTAAGATTGTCTTATATTTAGAAACAGATATAACAATATAATGGTTTAAATTTTCCAAAGGTTTTGAGCAGTGAAGGGTTAAGAAATGGAGAAAAATTGGCCCTGCAGAGTATGCTGTATGCCTCCGCGTCTGCAAAGAACTGCAAACTGCTCACAAATATAACATAGCAATAACATCATGTCCTTAAAGGAGTAGCCCAGTGTTTTGGGTTGGGACACTGAAGGATTTATATGCAGGAAACTCGTGGTTCAATCCCTGCTACTAACATTTTCCCCTCCCCCTAACAAACTAATTACTAACATTTGCCTATAAAAAAATATTAATTACATCACCATGTAGCAGTAGGAATTGGAATAAACTGAAAAGCAAATTTGCAACCAAAGCATTCAAAGATCAAATAGCCCTAAGATTAGAACTTAGATCAAACATTAAAACTATTTAACATGGGAACCATTTGATAAATTCCTATCAGATAAAAAAATTAATGGTTCAAATATGAGAGTAATAGAACAGGAAACTAACCTTTCCCCACACCTTGAAGCAAAAGCTCAGCACTATCCAAGGCTGGTTCGTGAACATTTTCGGGGAACATAACATGCCCAAATCTTGCAGCAGTGTACCCCATCTCCCTAGCAAGCTCAGCCTGAAATCACCTAAATGGAAAGATAGCATTAAAGGAAATCATCAGAGATGTTGTCGTGAAGGGATGAAGAGGCATCCACAAAACAACTAAATATGCAATCTATGATGTTGATACAAAATAACATTTTATTATGTATCGTTGATACATGCCATAAAGATCCATTAAAAGGTTTTTGCATTGGCTACTAATTTCTAAATGCAATCCTCTTTTTTATTTCGGTTTGGAACCAACTAGATAAGTTTTTAGTGTAAAAAGGCAGTACATATATTTAATAGGACAGACCATAAACCGAACCAACTCGAAAATAGTTTGAGACTCAGCTTGACAATTTAATTTATAAAACTTGGTTCATGAACCACATGAGCTGAGCTTGGGCTGAAAATTGAGTTTGTTAAATAAATGAGATAAATTTGAGTTATATACAGTTCAACTCATTTGGTTTATGAACCAGCTCGATATAATATAACATATATATATATATATGAATTCTAATTAAGTAATATATTATATTTTTTAATTAATGATACTGTCATTTTATCTAAAAACAAAGTAAATTTCTATTGAGCTGAATTGAGCTAGAGTGGAAAGCTGCTTTTAGTTTGACTTTATTTGTGTGATTCAAGCTAAGAAGTTCGACAAAGTTCTTTGAAAACGGATCATGTCAAAGTCAAGTTCGAAGTTGAACTGATTCTTATCGAGTCAAGCTTAACCAAGTTCACTCACTCATTTTCGGCCCTATTAAGTGAAATCGTTAAGCATTGAAAGCTAAAAAAATTGAGAGAATTTTTGTTAACCATATTCAACAGTTGAAGAAAGGAAGAATGGCATATTTTAGTATATGGCCCTTAATCAAACAGTTGATATGATTATTAATAGTTTGAATATCAGAACTAAATATCAAAAACAAATAATGAGGATGACCTGCAATATAGCATCAGGTCCTTGAGTCCACCAACTAGCACATCCATCAAACAGTGGTGCTATGACTTCTGTCTTCTGAGCCTTTAAAAAAATCATGTGATGTTGCATCGAAGTATCAGCATATATAAAAAGACATGAATAAAGTAATCTAAACTCTTGAATATAATTCCAAAGTAAACACCAACACAGTGCTCAACATATCCCTAATATTTGTATTGCAATGTGTTCAGAATTTTTTTTTAAAAAAATAAAATATGTAACAACTTTACTCAAAACAAACCTTGAAGACTGCAAAATTTTCACCACAGCGTGAATCGATCACTGTAACCCGTCCATCTGGTACAAGTTTATGTTGAGTGAAAGGCCACCAGATGATATCTCTTGCTTTAGTTGGCATTTCATGCAACTTCTTAATTCTCTCAAAATAAGCAGATAGCATTATTTCCTTTAGATTATTAAATACATTAAAAGAACCTTCAAACCATTCCATTAGATCATTTGATGGATCTTTTGGAACAGGTGGAAGCACTAAAACAGGAACCCTACATGAAGGCAGCTGTAATATATAAGCACGAAGAGCAAACATATTCCAAAACAGCATAAAAGTCTAAACTAAAAAGATAACTGATTGACTGGATCGTAAATGCAGCTATGAAGGAACTTTAGTTAGATGTATGTATGCGTGAAAATATGGGATGATTCTTTGTTCTATCTATACTATTGTGCAATTACGGTAATTAGGGTTATTGTAAAGTCTTGTATTTAATATTTGTCATATATTATAATAATATTCTTCGCTATCCACTATGCCATAGGCACGCATGCCTTTTATTCTGACAAATTATTGCATACCTTTTGTTTCTCCTATTCTTCAACATTGTATCTACATCCTAATTAAAGGTGACCTTTATCCATGCTTACCCGCTTGCAGGGTGTGCATTTACTTTTTTCTATATACCAACAACATTGTCATAACATGTAGTTATGCAGAAGGCCCAACAAGATTTTAGTGGAACTTGCTCGATGCCTACCAAAAATGAATTTAACTAAAAACAAAAACTGGTGAAACCATTCAGCTTGCATAAGGTGACTAAATATCGGGCATAAACCTTAAACCCTTTTCTTATTTAATGAAGTAAATTACAATATTTACTTTAATGAATACTTTATTAATATTAGTTAATTCAATTCCAATGCTTTGCTTAGTTCGTGGTGCTTATTTTAACCAAAACTTCTCGTTACTACAAATATTATTACCGATTTTTCAGCTCTACCAAAAACACACAGAGAAAAGGAATGTGGGTATTGTAATCCTTTGAGTAAGCAGAATTTTGTATCCCATGTCACAAACAGAAATAGAAAATACTAATACTAATAAGTACAATCAAGCTTACTTGTTTCGCACGTAAGACAATAAGGGACCCTCATTTAGAAGGCCGTGATCTTCAAAAACAATAGCAACAACATCATAACCACGAAGCGTCAAACTCTCATAAGCCGATATTGTTCCAGAAATACCTCCTAGCCGGCCATCTCCAACAAGAATGGCAGGAATACGGAATGGCCTGATATAAAGTGAAAGAAGGAAGATATTTAACATCGAGGATCAAAATCAAATGGATCAAACTTTATATATATATTTTCTAAAAAATTATCAAATTTATAACATAGTAAAAGAAAATTAGACTAAATTTGAGTGATTTGATTTAGTCCTTTTTTTTTATAGAAAATTTGATTTAGTCGATTACTAAAAAAAATTAAACAAAAAAGTATCTATCTCTGATTCAAATTCAAACCAGATACATATACTTTTTTTTTCTTATATTTTATTATGGGGTAAATTGCATAACCTAAATTATTGACAGCCTGACATTATAGATTCTAAAACTGTTGAGAGTCTGAATGCGTGGACCATTACCCTCTAAATAGAGGTTCATAGCTCATACTCAAGAAAGACGTTTGGGATCATATAGATGGTGTGATTTGCATAGTACATGACAGCCTCGAAAGTGCATCAAATTGGAGTCTCTTACCCTCACTGATAAATGATAACGTGTTTTTGTCAATGCCCATTTGCCTTGCTTTGTGCTTTCACTTTATTACATAATGAAATATGAACTTGTAAGATCTTAGCCAATAAGAAATCCCTTTTTCACCCACATGATACGGTATATGTGTGTATATATACTATTATATATGTACATGTACATGCATGTATATACACTCATATGGAACACATATTGTGATGTTTGGGGTGAGATATTGGAACAAATAGCTACCACTCTTCTACCGTCATTCCCTTATAATGTATATATCATGTGTTCACTTCCTTCGCCCAAATAGCTAAATATTTGAAGTTAAGCACGAAATTCACATGATTACACTCTAACAAAGATTAACATTAATCAAACAGCGGATTAATAGTTAAAAGAAGAAAATCCAACTTAAACAAACTGGCAAGAACCTTCATTATCATTTGATAATTAACAGTAATCTTCACTAAAAACGTCAAAACCCAACAAAATTATAGGTACCTAGATACATAGGGGGTATGTTCATATTGTCTAATTTGAGTTTATCTAATTCTACTGACATAAGCACAAGAGAGACTGTTTGCGAGAATTCAAGGAAACAACCATCAGCTTATTTCTATAAACTCTCCAAGATAGCTTAGGAAAATAGGTTATAAATCATAACTTTTATGAAAACAGATTCTAAATTAGCACTTAATTATAAGTGTTTACTCTATAAGTGCTTAATCGGGAGCATTGTCCATTTGTCCTACAATTTTTGATGAAAACACTATCCACATTAGATTTAAAGAAAATTGGAGGGATAAAGTACACACCTATACAAGTCACATTGAAGTGAACCAGAAGCACCTGGACTGGCAACTCCACCGGCAGTTTCCACAATGCACAGAACCTCCGACCTCTCCTTACCAACACCACTATCAACTACTTCGCGAAAACACCTCTGCAACGTTACCAGAACCGCGGAATCCTCCACAACGAAACCCTCCCTCTCAGCCGCCAAATGCGGTGACACAGCCTCTTCCCATGCATACAACGTCTTACATATCAACTCCGAAGAGTCAGAACCATCTTCACCCACGAAACCGTTAATTTCCTTCACCTGGTTCGTGGATGCGGTGGGAGAGACATTGAGAACGCGGTTTGATAGGGAAATTGAAATGCGAGAGTTGTAAGGATTTCGGTTATGGAGGTGGCGGAGTTTATTGAAGATGAAGCGGGAATCGGAGTCGGAAGGGAAACCGGTTTGAAGAGGTTTGAGGTAGTGGAATTTGATAGGAGAAGGAGAAGAGAGGAGAGAGGAGGCGGCAATGCCGGCAGAGACAAGGGTTTTGCCGACGGCGGTGTTGGAGCCCCATATGGTGTAGATAGGGTGAGATAAGGGGAGTTCGAGTGGTTGGGAGGTGGTGGAGGATAATTTGCGGCGGTGGAGGTGGCGAGAGAGAATGACGGTGGGAAAACGATACATTTTGTGGCTAAGTGGAAGAGATCACTGAACTGTCAGTGTTGGTGTGGAGAAAGTATTCCTTAGTCACAGGTGATAGGCGGATTGGAGTGGGAACCAGAAACAGAATGGGGGAGAGTGTGGGAGTGGATTCAGATCCTCGTTGGCGGTGCTGGTGATGGTAATGGAAGAGGGTGGTGCTGGTGATGAATTGATGTTGAAGGAAATATTTGGTTAGAAATATTACATGTTAGGAACGCATAAATCAAATTATAAAATTTAGAAAGAAAAGGAATTAATTGATATTAATTGATGTGATTATTTTTTATTTATGTGTGTGTCTAAATATTTGTGGCCCGTAAGACTATCTCTTATTTTTTACCAAAAAAACTATCTCTTATTCCACTTTAATAGATCTAGGGCATTTTTGATGAGGTCCTTACTTAACAAGAATCATTCTCTATCCTCCGTTGGAGGAAGAAAAAATGAGTTCATATTAACCAACAAACAATTAAAAAAAATTATTAAAATTGATTTGAAATAGATTTTTAATTTTAAGTTTGTTTCAAATATAATATTAAATTAAAGATCCAATTTTTCTTTCTAAAATTAAGGATTCAA
>Ga0315913_1004115_pt1 | contig 17580 bp, 8 predicted proteins | sample MpolsnodulesMG_FD_207736 | JGI IMG/M metagenome (GOLD analysis project Ga0315913, IMG submission 207736) | Medicago polymorpha root nodule microbial communities from Los Angeles, California, United States - small nodules | ecosystem: Host-associated > Plants > Roots > Nodule | place: USA... | reverse complement strand
TTGATTAAAATACCTCCCCTCCCCTCCCCTTCGTTAAAATCCCTCTCCTCCCCTCCTAATTCTCGAACCAAACGGACCCTAAGGGGTCCTCGTGAGCTTAGCTCAGTTGATAGGGAAGGATAATGCATAATATATACAAAGTCTGAGGAACTACTTTGCCTACAAAAAATGTCATCAACAAAAAATATTTCTCCAAGGGATAATATCTGTTGCGCTTCCCACAACTACTTTGCCTACAAAAAATGTCATCAATAATAAAAAGAAAACAAAAATAACAAGTCAAAGGTATCACTCTCCTCTTCTGACAACTGTTACACTTCCTCCACTCATCCTTCATCACTTTCATTGTTATATCTATGGGCTCTGCTCTGGTGATAAAGGTTCGATCTTCATTTCCCACTTTCTCTCTATTTTTTGTTTCATTACTTTGCCTTGAATTCTTTATTTATTTTTTTGTTATGTTATTTTTGCTGAGTGATGCACTCCTTTTAGTCAATTAGGTATTGCATGCTCGAAGTGAAATTTATCATTTATCAGTATTCGATTGCATGAAACTTTTTTGCATGACGTTTTTGTGCATCCCTTTCTAATTTCTGTTTTAGTTTTATTGTTTTGATGATAGGAACACGGATATAACAAATTGAAATTGTAAGGGATGCATGTTACGTACGTTAATTAGGTTTTGTTTGGTCTTTTTTCGGTGTATGTAGACCTCTATAAAAATATCAAAAAGTTTGAACATTACCATTTTTACCAATATAGAATCATTCACATAGATTAATTATTCACATGTGATTAAATTAAACAACAAATTTCAAATTTCAGAAGGTTTTCTTGTAATATTCCATGGATGTTAAGAAGTTTTTCTTGTCACATGAATAAGACCACTTACAACACACCAAATGGTAGTGACCCTTCCCATACCTTGCGTATGCGGAACTTTAGTGCACTGCTTTTTTTTTTGTTCCATGGATGTTAATCATTTCGTGTCATCAGATTGTATGTCATGTTTTTTAAAACAAATCACTTCATTAGTTGTCTTGTCTAGAAACTTCATGTATATAAATTTCGTAAGACCAAATATACAGTTAAGTTTGAATAATAATTTTTTTTCTACCAATATCAATTATGTTTTTGACATATGATAGAGAGACTTCATGTAATGTCACTTGTGAACTCTCTACAGGTGAAATATGGAAATACCTTCAGACGTTTCAGTGTTCATGTCGATGAGAATAATCAAATGGATCTTAACATGGTTAGTTTGAAGGCTAAGATACGGTCTATTTTCAATTTTACTCATGCAAATTTCATTCTGAGATATGTTGATGAAGAGGGTGACTTGGTGAATCTTGTGGATGATGATGATTTGCATGACATGATGAGCCAACAATTAGAATTCTTGAGGATTGAAGTACATATGATCCATAATCTTGGCAAAAAGATATGGAAAGAAATAATATTTAACGAAGAAATATTATTTTACAATCTTGTTTATGTTTTTGTTGTTGTGGTTTTGGGTGTGTTGTGTTTAGCGATTGTTTTCAATCTACCAGAGGACGAACCCGCTGAAATAAAATGGGTTAGAGGGTCTTTAGTTTTGGGTCTTTTGACCCTTCTCAAGTCTATCATCCTCTAAATGAGTGAGTTTATCTGAAAGTAATAAAAAAAAAGTCTTTTGGAGGTTATTTGTTCCTTTGAATCTGTCTTATTTTTAAGTTTTGGATTGTTAATTGGAACATTGGATGTTCTTGTGCTTTGACACAACAACATATCTTTGTTTTATATCATTTATTTTATCTTATTTTATGTCCATCCTTGTTTTATTTATTAGATGTGTTAGCTATGTTTTTTACAACAATGATATTTGAACATCTATATTCTTTGACATTCATTTCACACCTTATTTTATTTAAATCCCTCTTTAAATCACATTAGCATATCAAGTCACTCTCTATATCTCTTTCTCTCTCAATGTATATACACTCATATAGTTTCTAACAAACATATTTTTAAAAGAAATGGTCTTGTTAACTTGTGTTTGTATGGTACATGTTAAGGAAAACAAAAGTAGAATTTTTTCAATGAAAAAAATAATATTTTTTATTTTAAAAAAATTGAATGCACGACTTTTAAGAATATTTTATATTGAGTTTTTAACAGTTGGTTTTAGGATTTGCATAAAAGAACTTTAAGGGACTTGTTACATTAGCAAATGGGGGATTTTGGTGATTGAGGGCATATTGATGGAAGACTTACAGAGCATGAGACAGGCATAAAACATGTTAAGAATATGACTACTTTTAGTGTTCTTTTTCGTACAGAATTTGGATTGTATTCTTTGACTGGTTTGGTGTGCAAGGACCTGTGACGCAGAATAGTATCATGCATTTTCTGTAACTGAAAAGGAAACAATTCTTAGTGACTAGTGTGGATGGTTGATGTTTGGTATATATGAAAAAATAATCTTTGACGGAACTTAAGATCTAAATCCAATTTAGATTGCAACTAAGTCAATCAGATTCTTTTATTTAGGAATCTGAAATTAGTTAGACTAACAATTCAATAGCAGTACACTAACATTATAATGGATCCATCCATTAATGTGAAAATTATTACTTTAAACATTTTAATTGGGAAATTAAGCAAGAGTACATTTTCAACTTTTCTTTAACTTAATGCAAGTTATAACCAACACAAGGGACTTTGCTTGAAGATGGTGGCATAATAGCAGTAGCATATCAACATGGGACTTTCCTTTAATTTCCAGCAACTTTCATACGTAACATTTGAGTTCTCACATGGATACAAATGACCATAATATGAATTTATACCAATAAGCTTTTAAGATTTATCTATTTTTAACAAACAAAGAGGCATGCAAAGACATCACTATAGAATCTGTAACCTCGACCGGGTTGGCACGACACACCCTATCTATCAATTACAACACAATTAGATCGGGAAACACGCCTAGTTAATGCCTGAAGGACTTGTACACATACTGCTACATCTCTATTAAATCCACAAGCTACAAATAGGGAAAAAAAGTTGAATAAAGATGCTTTTAAGTTGGGTGTTAACTGAAACTATGAAAGTGTACCAAACCAAGAGTTATCAACAATCCAACATTATATCCTTTAGGAGCAAATTTTTGGTTCTCACATACGGATATAGCTTCATTCAAAATATGAGGTCTCATTGCTTACAGCTACATTTTAACAAATACCATGCATAACTTAATCAAACTCACATTCATAAGTAGTGCAACGACTAGTCCAACAAATATCCTAATCAGCCTCAATGCAAACCATATCTCAAACAAACTCGCATTCATATGTAACCACAAAGACAGCCCTGCAAACCATAACGTGAGGTGGTCAAACTTACATGACAGAAATTGGTCACAATCAAAAGATTCATTACCGTAACTCAAACTAAACGAGCCGAATCAAACAGAACAATACCATGAGGGAGAAAACAAGAGAAGCTAAAAAACAAAAAATCAGAACAAAATCACCTGGAATTCTTTCAATTCATGTCACCTGGAATTCTTTCAATTCATGTGCAGCTCCACAACATCAATTGTAAAGAGAAAAGCAGCATGAAGATCGTAACCTTCAGCTTCTATAGCTATTGGACAAGCACAAACCATTGATCTTAAACAACAGTAACGGTGCCTACTATTTCCGAAGTTTTGATTATAAAGTGGTGAAGTTAGCACATATTAAATGCCAAATACACAGGCTAAAACAAGTTTTTTCATAAGAACTTGTTGAATAAAACATGAATCTTTTTAAACACCTTTGGTCCTTTACGAAGAATCTTTTTTCATCATTCACACAAGACATGGAAAGTTATATATAATCTCTACACCAGACAATGTTATGACATATTTCTGATAGCCTTCCTTCCATAGCAACCATTGCATCATGACATTGAAAATTATAATACTGGTAAACAACTCAATACCTAAACATGCAAATCAAGGTTTGATGAAAAGCCAACTGTTCATACAGAGAAAAAAACATGAATAAAACTGAAGTGGGGAAAAAAAAAATTCTAATCACAATAACAAAAATTGCATGCTGAAAATTACAGAAGAGAAAGCCAATAAACCATCAAAAAGCTACCCAAACTCAAATGTTTATTAAATAGAACTAGTATTGATCAATATTTGTTAGCATCAAGCTCTAATTACAACTTCTTATTGATCACTTCAACTCTTATAACAGCGATGTGGGGGCAACCTCATCTTATACATGGCATATATAGCCATTTGTTGTTCCTTGACGTGGTTACAAAAAGCACAAGTTACATAGTAACCGGAAAAACTAGCCTTACTGAAGTCTAAACAAACGGACCAATCTTAGTGACACTGTGGACATAATTCGCAAATTTATCCACACATTCATTTCCTTTTCTATAAATATGAGAGTAGTAATGCAAATGAATTGTTTTGGAGTATAACAAGCAATTATGTAATCTAATCCTAAGATTCTAAGGAACCACAGTAGTGTTATTAAAGGCTGCAATCGACACTTGAGCACTTGCTTCAATCCAAACTTTCATATAGCCTTCCTGCTTAGCATGCTCCAAAGACATAATAATAGCTAGGAATTCAGCATATAAAGCATTGTGTGAACCACAATTATGAGAGAAACATCCAACAAAAGTAGCTCTAGAGTCACGAAAAAAGGGCACCACAAGCAGCATTTGAAGGATTGCCCCTAGCAGAGCTATCAATATTAATTTTGATCCATCCAATACCAGGTGGTTACCAAATAATACGAATGACGTTGCCACTCTTTCTAGCTTTAGGTTGAATCTGAATATTCTGAGCAATTTCCATTTCCAAAATAAATAGGCAGATTGTGCTTTGAGAAATGGACATGCTTGAAAAATATCAGATCTAATAGAAGAAATTGCAGATATGATGTTGACATGCACATTGTTGAATCTAATGCCATTTCTGAGATGTGACATGGTGACTTTATAAATGTGTTTGTGTAATGAATACAAAATGAAATGAGATAGTTTGTCCTTATTATGATATCACAAACTGACAGAATATCTCAGCACAGAAACGAAAGGGATTTGGTTCCCCTGCTGTAAAAAAAACATTTAGTAACATGTATTACTTTATCTCTGGTCATTGATTTGAGATTAGTAGGCTCACATTACATCATCACTAAATTATTATTAAACAATAGCCACAAGTGATTCAAGATCAGACAACTAACAACAATAACAGTGGCTCACAGTGGCTGCGTATAATCCAAATCTGAGTGAAAGTCAGGCTTGATTGTAAGAATGGTATTGGAAAAGTTTCATGCTTAACACATTACTAATAGAATAAGTCTAAGACGACAGAACCTGTAAATCATTCCAATACTAAATGCTAAAATAAGAATCATAAACTTCTTATGCATCAATAAAAAAATCTATTCAAGATTGAGTAGACCTTTACAAGAAGCCAGGATAAGAACTTTACTATCTAAAATTTTATGCCACAATATAAAACATATAACCCAGCTTGGACAAAATCTTTAATTTCAAAAGAACCAGGCATGGGATAACATCTTTCCCCATTACTGTAATCACTTAAAGAAAATCTGTGAATAGTTCTTTTCTATTTTCCAATGTATAAACCAGAGGGATACTATGTTGTAAGGAGCTTTCTAGACTCCATTTTATTCCTAATTACCACTATGCTAAGGACAAACCACAACATGAGAAACCATTATACTAAGAATCAACAATCAGCAAATGACGAAAGAATAACAATTAGGACAGATAGAAAAACAAACGACAATAGGAGCTTGTACACATTCACCAGGCATTGAATCACTGATGCCCTAAATACTTGGATAAATTTCGACAGCACTGAAACTGCTTGCCTATGGGTCTGGTTAACTAATACAATTGAGTAACAATTGTACATTATATTTGCACTGTAAACTTGAGTTGTGATGGAGTTATAGCCACTGCAATTGTCATGAAGTTATATAAGCATTTACTTGCCAACACCATGACTACAAATTAGAGGTGAAAAAGTTGGGGTTATAGTTACTGCAATTTTCATGGACTACCACAAACTATAGTTATGCTACAATTTATTTTGAAAAGAGCTACTAAAAGTTGAGTTAAAGCTACTGCAATTGTCTAAGACTTGAGTTGTGATTAGAGTAACTTTTTGAATCATATGAGCAGTCACTTAAAACTTAAGAAATTGTAGAAAAGAACTCCAGTGGCATACCAAACATTGCAGAAATCATAAATCGCTACTACAATATGTAGAAAAATCTTGCAAACTTGACACAATCAATATCACTACAAATCTTGCATTATAATATCAAAAAGATGCATGCATTACCAGTGGCATGTCATTTCAAGTGAAAAATATGATAGAGCTTCTAAAGATTTTACTTTTACATCTTGAGTAAACTATCACAATGATTAACTACATTACTAACCCCTAACACCCTAGTCAAAATAGCGAATGTAAGCAATCACATCTTCGACTACACTCCACCACAATGGCAGTTAGTTGACTACTCATTTGGTCATTCTAGATATGAAATGCAAGCCTCTGCACCCTCCAAATTGGGACAGTCATGAACAAGTTTGTTGAGACTCTCCAAATTCTTGAAACAAACAAACACAAATGAAGGGTTTTAAGCAAAGGAAGATGAACAGAGTTGACATTACCAACCACCATTACCCATTTCAATTTCAGAACCACAAGTGTTGGAAAGCTGCTGAAAATACTTGATCCCATATGGACCCTATCAAACCCACCACCAACGACGTTGATCTTCTCCACAGGATGTCCTTTCGCATTTTTGATCCAACGGTCCACGGTGAAACGACCACCCTGCTTCCAATATTTTGAACGGCACTTGAAGTGAATCGTTTTGATGAGGTGGGTGGATAGTGTGACCGTGTCAGCATAACGACACTTCAAATATTAATCACTTGAGTTTTGGTCCTCGAACCCATTTAATGACGGATATGTCACTGATTTTGATTTGTTGACTTGGTCACGAGGACCAGAGAGAAGTTTGCTGACTCATTAAAAACTAATTTGTATGGACGAAAATGCCCTTAGTTGTTTCGGACAATTATGGATTCCAAAGACCATTCCTTCACATTAGCTATGGAGAAGAAGGGAAGCCTTGGGATGAAATGAGGGAATTTTGGTCATTTCGCCTATGTCTGATGAAGAGAGGTATTTTAGTCAGATCACCCTCATTTTGTGTGAGCCAGTATGTGGTTGGCCTATTCGTTAGTGCCACATCAGCTAAATCATGATATGTCATCAATTAAATGAGTTCAGTGATTAAAACTCAAATGATTAGTAATTGCAGGGAAAATTTGAAAGAATTAATAAATACAAGGACTAAAAATCAAGTGACCTCAATTTGCAGGGACTAAACATATATATAAGCCTTGATTAAAACATGTATTTTTTTATTTTTTATGTTATTGACATTATTTACACATTTTTAAAGTTATTTATAATTTACATAAAAAAATGTTTTTTGTTGTGTTTTTTTTTTAAGGGTCCAGTTTCTAAGATTAAAACATGACCTCCAAATTGCTTAAGAAGACTTTGGGGATAAGTTGAGTGGTGTACGAGAGAGAGAGGTTGATAGGAATATCAGGATGGAGAAGAAACCATAGGTTCGAATTGTAAACAAACCCATATTAAGATAGTTAAGCTATGTAACCCATATCAACTTGAGAAGTATATTTGTACAGCCAGTTTCTGAACAACATTTGGTACAACCATCCCCCCTTCTTTTGGAAGAAAAACAAGAGAGAGAGAAATAAAGAGATATATAACGAGAACACAATGTGAGTATGAGAGAGAGTGAGAGTTATTCCAAAAGTTTTCATAAAATAGTTGTATAAATATCATTTCTATATCTGCTTATGATGTTCTTTTTTTTCTCTTCCATCTCCTTATTTTCCCTCCTTCATGGTTGTTGTGGTGGTGATGGATGGGTTGAGTTGGTCGATGATTTTGGTTTTATCGTCTTGGGTGGTTGTGTTCAGGGAAGTCGAGGTTTTAGATTATTGCTTTGTGTCGTTGTTGACAAGGGGAGAACACATTCCCTTTTATTGTTGTGTATGAAGATTGTTTAATTCCTTGTATGAAAAGTTCTATGTTCAAATATAAAAATATTATCATAAAAAGTCATGAACATGTATCTCAATCTTTATTGTACATCCTCTAAAGTTAAGAGTCATTAGATCATGTTGTAAATCGACAAGTTATTGTAATACACTTAAATTGATTTAAGAATGTATTGTAATATTCTTTCAATGAGAGATATCAAACCAACCCAGACATTGTATCACTTTGATGTACACTACACAATATACGGGAAATCCAATTATAGCCAGGTAGTAGAAGATACTTTTGTGATTGTAATTAGTGAATCAAGTCATTAACTATATTGTTGCAAATCTCTCTGATGTGAGGTCTAGATGTAAATTGTGAACTAGTATAAACATATAGTGTCATTCCTATTCCCTTATCTCTTTATTTGGCACAAGTTCTTTATGATTTAGCTTAAGCTTTATGTTGTTCTTAAATGAAGTTAAATATTATGATAAAAAGTTATTTGAGTTTTTGAAATTTTTTAAGGAAAGCTTTTGCAAAAAGATTCTCATGTCCTTTGAGAAAGATTATTTAAAATTGTCAACTTAATTCAAACCTCCTTTCTTGTGTTTCCGCCACCTCCAATTGTCTGACCCTTGTTTGTCCTAATCATCGTAGATGACCCTGATTACTTCTAGAATTTCTTTGTATTGAATGTACTTCTTAGATCTTTCTAGAAATTGGTTGAAGTCTTTGGGTGCTTCAATCCTAATTCTCTTTTTGAAGTTCAACCCTTTATACAATCCTCAAAATTAAATATCTCTTTATCCTATCATTGGATTTCTTCATCTATTGAACGACCCCCAAGTTGTGTTCATAAACTTGAATTGTCCGCTAAAGGCAATGAAGTGGGTTATAAAACGTGGAGAATTGCTCCTCCCTTTTGGTTTTGCTTCCCTTAAAAATGTCCAACGTGAGTTAACTCACGTTCGGTATTTTTCAACGTGAGTTAACTTACGTAGGCACAAAAGCAAAGGGGAACGAGCAAAACCAAACGGAAGAAGAGCAATTCTCTAAAACGTGTACAAATTTCGGTCCAAGATCTAATAGGTTTGTGCTTAAGCCCTTAAGTCAAGCCATAAATCCCACTTCCAAGTTCAAGACAAACAACTTGCACTTATTCTAGCCTCTAATGTTGCAAAAAGTGAAGAACAGTGTCAGCCGTCTCAATGTGATCACCTGGATCAATAGTTTTTGTTGTAAGAATCCAACGACAATGGTTTATGGAGTGTCCTTGAGACGGGGTAATCATTCATCATGTTTGTGAAAGCATTTTGATGAGGCAATTCATCTTCAAACCAATATCTCTACCGATGTGGAGCGGTAAAATTGATAATGGGATGATAACTTTTGTGGCCTACTGTACTCGTTTGGTTGGGCGGTGGGGATCTTAAAACGTGAGTTTAGAGGTGAAAAACAAGTGTTTGGGTCATTATTTTCAAAATTGATTTTGGTATCCAAAAGTGATTCCAGCCGAAGCTGGTATTTCAAGCTTCTGGCGTTTGCAGTGAGAACCACTGCAATTGTTTTGTTATTTTATACCAGTGGATTCTCTCTATTTTACATATTTATCCCTTGCTTCTATATATTCCGTTTCACTCAACAAATTGTTTTGGTGCTGCAGTAGTTTTTGTCCAGTTTAACATAAATTGCACCGAAAGGAGAAATTTCCAATTTATATATTTTTTTGGTAGAAAAAATTGTTAATTTATTTTGTACTATTATAGTCCTATTTATTTTGACGGTGTACATAGTAAAAGTCTCTTTTATTATTTTTTGATCAGTTATTAATATATATGTAAATAAATAGGATTTGATAATCTATAAATAATTTTGTCAAAACAATTCTATAAATAACTAATTTATTTTGACAATTATAAATAACTAAATTTAGGTACACCCCGTTCGTTCCTTAGTAATTTCAAAGTTTTTAATCTTAGTACCATTTATGGTTTTTTGTTCGTGAAGGAAAATTTGGAGGAGATTAAGAACCACAACTATATCATGGGTTGCTTTTAATTTTGATTGTTTATTTTACAAAATTGAGTAAGGGTTGTTGTTGTTGTGTGCTACAATTCAATGATTATACATCGAGTGTGCTACAGTTTGGTGTGTTTTCAATATAAATGTTGGGACACTTGATGTAGATCTGGACAGAGGTGATAAGGAGATGAACATGGATGAAGAAATGATGAACACAACGAGGAAGATGAACAAGGATGAAGAAATGATGAACAAGACCCTTATTTTTATGTTGTTCATAATTTGTTTTTTTTAATTATTGTTATTTATAAATAAATAAAAAATCGACTTGGAATTAGTTAATTTGAAAAATAATGAAAACGGTGTAGTTAGCGTGCCATGTAGACCTTTTTTGCGGACATGTTTAAATGAGGGATCTAAAGTGCAAGAATCTGAAGTGATAGGGATAGAATCTAACCTTTTTTTTTACTGGGATTAAAACTGAAATTCGCTCATATTACAAGGACCAAAAGTGGTATTAACCCCAAATTTATACCTTCAAATATCTATACTTTTTACATAGTTTTTACCTTCAAATATATATATACTTTTACATAAAACTATATTAAGTTTTGGTACAATATGTTTTTTCTTCTAAATTTATCTTAAACTTTGTTTTCTCTATTTTATCCTTACTTACCAAATTTATCTTAAACTTTCTTTCTCTATTTTATCTTCTTTTTTTTTTAAAGGGTAAAATATTATTAGTCAACGAACCGTACAAGAAGAACTAATAAGCCCGGGTGGAAAAACAAACAGAAAAGTACAAAGGAGAGGTGGCCACCCTAAGAACCAGCGCACCCCTCCAACCCCAAAAAACCACCCAAAACGTAGCAGCAAAAACTCAGCTGCTACTGATACCACAGGAACAGAAAAAAAAATACTTCACAGGAACAGCATCAGCACCGCACAGCTGCTTCAACAGTCAACAGGCCGAACAAACACACCCCATGACCTGCTAAAGACAGCACCAAACCGTTACCGCGTCAAACAATCATGTGGGCACCAACACCACTCATAGTACAAACTTCTCTATTTTATCCTTACCTACCAATCAAGTAACTTAATTTATTTTTTTTAAGAAGAATCAAAGTAACTTAATTGTTTATATAATTAGATAAATGGATAACATCTTCATTTAAAAAAAAAATTATTTGTATCGATAATAAAAAAAAAAATATATTTCTGAAATATGTTTATGGATCCCACCGCTAATTTTGGGAAGAAGTAGCATCAATATCCTAAAAAGATGACAGGAATAAAAATTAAAAAAATTAAAAACAAAAAGAAAAAAGGAATTTCTTGTTGGCAAAGCCAATAAAGCCCGTATATTTATCACTCTCCGTGTGTATAGTGGTTAGGGTTTCAGTTTCAGTTCTATCCCTTTCGTCCTTGGCTTTTCTTCTGTCAGCTATGGTTTCGGTTTTTGTGATCAAGGTACCGATCTCAATTTTCCCCTTTTTTCTTTTTTATTATGCTATTTTCGTTGAGTCAATACGATTTTTCATCTAATTTGGAGTTTTAAGTCTGATTGTGATTATATTGTTTGATTTTAGTGGTATAATTTTTTATAATTGGATTTAATCTGAATCTAATTGCATTATTTTTTTACCCTAGAACTTGGGTTTTATGAAAATGAATTTGGCTTTCATGAACGAGGATAGTAATTGGTTCTTTTTAATACGGTTCCATGTTAGTTTGTTAGGGTTATACGTTGGATCAATCGCTCATGGAATGAGTAGGTTCAATTATGTGATGGTTGGTTTCTAGATATTCATATCAAATTTCATTGTGCAATTGTGTAAATTAATCTTCTCTAAATCATGTTAGCCTATATTATATAACAAAACTTATACATTTTATTTTTACTGTTATATGAAACATAGTTAATTTTACACTAACATCCAATAAGAATCAACTATTTTGTCGTACCGTTAAAGTGAGGTGTAGTGGTGTGATTTGACGGAATACACATTTGATTTGCCATTTGATGTTAGTGTCATATTAGAAATTAATCTCAAATAAATATCATGTTTTGTACTTCATATCATGTCACTTAAAATTATTTCTGTTCAGGTGAGGTTTGGAGATGCCTACAGGCGCTTCAATGTTTCCGTGGATGACAATAATCAAATTGATATTGACATGGTTAGGTTGAGGGCTAAGATAAGGTCTATTTTTGATTTTACGGATGATGCAAAATTCACTCTAAGCTATGTTGATGAAGATTCCGAGATGGTGAATATTGTCGATGACAATGATTTGAATGACTTGATGAGACAACAATTCAAATTCTGGAGAATTTTTGTGCGTGGGAATGGAATCTTGCCATTGGAATTCTCTCAATGGAGAAATATGATCCATAAATCTGTCGGCAAAATAATGCGGAAGGATGAAGCAATATATTATGGTTCTGCTGTTGTGGCTTGGGTTGGGTTGGTATCGGCGATTGTCTTCAGTAAACCAAATGTCCAAGTCATCCATCCCCCACCCCCACCTGTTAGTAAAGGTTGGTTTAAATAGGGTCTTTCAAGGCTTTTGAAAATGATCGGTTGCGGTTTTGAACCTCCTTGTCAAGTCTATCATCCTTGGAGAGAGTGTGCTGGTCTGAATAAGTAATAATAAAAACTATTAGAAAAAAATGTTTAGCAGGTTGTTTGTTCCTTTGAATTTGTCTTGGTTTTTAAGTTTGGATAGTTTATTGGATGTTCTTGTGCTTTGATACATTAACATATCTTTGTTTTCTATTATTTTATTTTATGCTTTATGAGATGAAATACATGATGTTGATTTGCTCAAATGTTGATTGAGCCATGTTTAAAGTAGGTGCTGTTTAGCTATGTTATTATATTTATAAGCAAAGATTTAGAAAGTTTGTTGTTATAACATAGAATTATAACATAGGATATTAAGTTGATTGAAGGAATACAAGGTACCAATACAAAATAATCATGTTGGCTGTTATAATAAATGAAACCTTCCCTCTTTTTACTCTTTTTTGTCACTTGATGCTTCTGATGTGATGAAACTTGTTACCATCTCAACTTTTGTCCTTTGCGTTATTCTTTGGCACAATATAGCGAAAATTTAATATAGCAACCAGAAGGTGTTGAGGATATAGATAAAAGAGAGAGAGAAAAAAAAAATCCAACTAGCAGGTAACTGGAAAAAAGCAACAAAAGAGCAAGAAGAGAGCCATCCATGAGGATGAGGGTGTAATCTTGAATAAGGTCATTAAGGTGCTTTAAAAATTATGGTTAGGTAGGTAAGGCTAGAACAACTGGGATAGCAATAGCACACTATGAAGTTTATGTGATGAAAGAATCACAGATCGCAAGTCTTATGTTGGACCCAAAACAAGGGGTAATAGATGGTTTTCATAATTATAATGACTAATTTGTAATAGATGGTTTTCATAATTATAATGACTAATTTGTAGTTTCCCCTGCAATTTAACCGATTCTCTTGCAAAAAACCTCCCTAACACCCTTTCCACTAGTTTACTTCCTTTGTTGTATTTGTTATGGTGTTTTTTTCCGTCAAATAGCATGGTGGTTAGAAATGAGCAAGTGGAAAATTCTGGGTGACACTGGTATATTGCAATTTCCTATAGCTCACAAGTAAGGGCCCGTTTGGTACACAACATAGGAAGACTGAATATGATAAAACTATTGTATCCTGATTCAATCCATCTTTTGATGCACCAATAAGAAAGGATAAATTAAACTCATTTCTAATCCTATCTTATTCACCTTTTGTTATTTTTATCCTTAATTTTTGGTGGATTAGCAACCTGATAGCATAAAACAATCACACACGCTTCTTCGATCCCTCAAAAACCTCATTCAACTCCCACCCTCTCCCAATTCTATTTCAAAATTGGATTTCAGTTTTTGATTTTTCTCTCCAACAATTCTATTTCAACCATCATGAATGCCGCGGCATCTGGCATATTGCATCAATTAGAGTCATATTGCTTGAATAGATTTCATTGCAACCAAACGCTTCATTGCATTAGTGATCATCGATTGGCTATTTGGAGTCATTGCAACCAATCGTTTCATTGCATCATTTCCCATTGTTTGTTCCCAATTCCAATATTTTATGTATGGATTGTACCCTTTGATCCCAATTTTTTTCATGTATTTGTTGCCCTGGGTTCCCAATTTTTTTTCCCAATGTGTTTTTTTTACCTATTTTTGTTTAATTGTTCAATCAATAGTTGTGAGTTTTAAAAAAAGATTTGTTTTGTTTGTTCTATCGACTTGTTTTTTTCTCCAATATTTTTGTTAATTTTTTTTCGTTGTTCTTATCGAGTCGACATTATGTTAAGTGTGCACCAAACATATGGTAACATAAAATAATGTTATGATATTTCTTATCATGTGTGAACCAAAATATTTATCCTATCATTATCAACTTTTTATCCTATAATATTGCTATCATATCTTGTGCACCAAAGTTGATGTATTTGATCCTAAATTTGGATCAATTACAAAAAATAAAAAATAGCTTTGTTGTTGGTCATGGTTGCGGAGTGTAGATTTTCCTATTTACGGTGTTGTCATAAAGTCTTTGGCGAGACCATTAACGTTATTGCATTTTTTTTGTCAAGTACCGTGGTAGCTTGAAATTCACCTCATAAGATGAATAAGTGGAGAGTTTGAGGTTCGAACTCGGTCCTTGCATATTACATGCAATGTGCCTATCAATTGAGCTATAACAGAAAGTAGCCAAAGTAAAAGGGAATTTTCCCGTGTTGTGGAGAAAGTGGATCATGGAGTGTATTTCCACAGTTATTGCCTACGACGACCGTTTTAGTTAATAGGAGCCCAACATATGAGTTTCTATTGGAAAGGGGGTTGAGACAAGGTGACCCTCTTTCTCCTTTTCTGTTTTTGATTGCGGCATAAAGGTTGAATGTTACGATGAATACGACAATAGCAGCGGGTTTATTTATTGGTTATAAGGTGGGTCAGACTACTTCAATCAGCATTTCTCACTTGCAGTTTGTTGATGATACACTTTTGTTGGGAGAAAAAAAAGTTGGTCTAATTTGCGAGCCATGAAAGCGATTCTAATTTTGTTTGAAGTGATGTCGGGACTAAAGGTTAATTTTCACAAGAATATGTTAGTGTGAGTGAATGTAATAAACTCTTGGTTACATGAGGCAACACTAGTAATGAATTATAGAAATGGTAATTTTCCCTTTACTTATTTGAGGTTGTCTATTGGTGGAGATCCTCGTCCTATTCATGTTCGCAAAATGAGAGAAGAATAAAAATAAGAAAAAAAAGTTGCTTCATTTTATAGATAATAAAAATAAAAAGCAAGAAAATAATTTCTTGTTGGAAAAGCCAAATATATCATCTATATATTTGCTAACTTAGATCAACAAGAAACATGAAGGTCCAAGTTAGCAAAAGTTCACTTTTTCATTTGGACAAAAACATCATTCATCTTTATTATTTAAAACTAATAGTTTGAGGGTTACTTTAGTAATTTTCATTAAAACATATTTGTTAACTTGCATCAATTTGCTAACTTAATCTAACTTTTAACATCTTCAAATGTCAATATGGTATTTCAACCACTCAAATATGGTGTTACGACCATTCTAACGTCTAACTTCTCCAAGAATTAAAAAAGAATATATGTTTAAGATCATTCTTATTATACCGAAAATAAGGACTAAGGTCTTAAGAACTAGAACTCTTTGTTGTGTGGAATGTACTATGTGAGTTCTCTATTTATAGAGAAAATTCACAACTAATAAGTGAGAAACTTTGGAAACAAGTAATATATTACTTTGGGATTAAGTAATTCACATATTAAATCTAGTACAAAAATATCTCAATTGAATACTAAAATATATTATATTGAGTACAAAATATATTATATTATGTACCAAAATATATTAGATTGCATACCAAAATATTTCAGATTGTCTTGTGTTCTGAAATTTCTAGTTGGAAAAGTAAAAAAAAATTGCTTGTTGGAAAAGCCAAACAGAGCATTATATATACCACTCTCTGCTTCAGAGAGTGCACTTCCTTTCCTTTCATCCTTCATAGCTATGGTTTCTTCTTTGGTGATCAAGGTTACGATCTCAATTTTCCACTTTCTTATTTTTGTTTTATTATTTTGCTTTCAATTCGCTTTCCTTTTTTATAAAGTTATTTTGCTATGTCATGCATGCACTGCTTTTAGTCAATTAGCTAGTTATATTTCATGGTGGAAATGACGTTTTATTTGCATCTGATGTATGTTATTCACATTATTATTTATTTAGGATTATTAGCTACTTTAGAGTACTGACACTTCTGATCGAAGGCGTGTTACCGACTCATGATTACATTAAATTATGTCATTCTCTCAAAATTATTATTGATGTCGACGTGTCAATATTCGTGTCATATCTGGTGTTCATGTTTGTTTTCATGCTTCATGGATTAGGCATATCTTTTGACGTTCTGTTTGCAGGAATGTTTATTTCAGGTTTCAATTAGAAGAACGAGAAACTTCCTTGGTATCTTGCACAGCAAGAAAATTCTTTTAGAAATTTAGGGTATTTAATCATCCAATGAAGAGGAATGAAACAAAGGTCTCATTCCATTGAAGTTTTTTTTTTTTTGTGCCAATATGGATGGCATCACTTTCCTTTTCATTCTCTCAGTTTTTAAAATGTCCAAACAATGGAATATCATATCATTCTATTCAAACACACCTTAGAGTTTAGATAAAGATGTATACCCTATATGATCTTCTCACTGCACACTCTTGAGAAAGTCACTAGAAGCAATGCTATATGGGCTGGCTAACTTGACTTGTTAATTGGCCAAGTAATTGGTTTGAGTAGGTTATATATTAGAACTTGCGATGCAAGTCGATCTGATCAAGGCAAGGTTTTTTCAGTAAAAATTGTGAGGCAGCGGGCTTAAAAATGAAGAGACCTAATTGGGTCGCTCAATTATTTATTTTTTTGAAAAAGATTGGGCTTGCTGAAGAACAATCTCACATGTTTCTTCCTAACAGGCTCGCTTAAACATTATCAACTGATTCGAAAAAGTGAGAAGTTCAGTGCGACATGTTAATATTTTTAGATTATATCGGTGTTTGTCTTTAAAATAGTTCTCTTAGACATACTGGACTACTTAATTGTAACCAGCTATTGAAAACTAACACATTTGGTTGGGATTAGAGTGGAAGAAGTAAGAGAAAGGTAAACTTAGGAATTGCAACATAGTTGATATAGATTTCTACTTTGTGAGTTTTTTTTTTTTTTGAGATGTACTTTGTGTGTTGTGATGTATGTTATTGGCATTTTTAATTTATTTAGGATGATTAAACATATCTTCTAAGGTTCTGTTTGCAGGAATGTTTATTGC
>Ga0315913_1004114_pt1 | contig 17580 bp, 12 predicted proteins | sample MpolsnodulesMG_FD_207736 | JGI IMG/M metagenome (GOLD analysis project Ga0315913, IMG submission 207736) | Medicago polymorpha root nodule microbial communities from Los Angeles, California, United States - small nodules | ecosystem: Host-associated > Plants > Roots > Nodule | place: USA... | reverse complement strand
GTTCCATTAAACAGACTAACTATTCTAGGGACTTTATTATTTTGAATCAAAACAAAATCAATAAAGAAATGCCTTATTATTTATATATTCACAATATATATTTATATCAATATCATGATACAAAGCCGAACCCACCAATATAGATTGGCTATTAGGGCTTACTCCAACAGGAACTTCATAGTTTATCGTATGAGTTACATTCTCTATCTCGAATTTACTGTAGCATTTGTTGGCAACAGTTGAAACTGAATTGGCTGCGGGAAGGGGATGCCAACTCCAAAAAAATTCATGGCACCATGTCTAGTAGGCATCGTGGTAATAATATTTCGATTCTTGATGTGGGTGGCATCCAAGTTCTAGGTGTTGCAAATGTTAGACATGTGGTGTTCGATCACTTTTCGAACCACTTCAAAGCCTCAATAGTGGTGCATCCCCGTGCCTTAGACTTGAATTTTCGCACTATATCTTACAGGGAGGGGGCGACTTTGGTCAAACCTTTTAGCATGGAGGAGTTGAAAATTGCGGTGTGGGACTGTGATAGTTACAAATGTCCTGGCCCAGACGGTGTTAATTTTGGTTTCATCAAAGATTTTTGGGACGATATGAAAGTTGATTTGTTGCGCTTTGTTTCTGAGTTTCATCGCAATGGGAAGCTTCTAAAAGGTATAAACAACACTTTTATTACTCTCATTCCTAAAAGACAAAGTCCTTAGAGTTTGAATGATTATCGCCCCATTTCTTTGGTGGGTAGTTTGTATAAGTCGTTGGCAAAATTATTGGCAAACAGATTGAGTAGTGTAATGAGCAGTGTAATATTAGATACTCAGTCTGCGTTTGTAAAAGGCCAACAAATTCTTGATGGCATTATGGTTGCAAATGAAGTGGTAGATGAGGCCAAAAAATTGAATAGAGATTTACTCCTTTTAAAAGTGGATTTCGAAAAGGCGTATGATTCGGTGGATTGGAATTACTTGAATGAAGTTATGTGCAAAATGTCATTTCCTACACTGTGGAGGAAGTAGATGAAAGAATGTATAACTACGACAACGGCGGCGGTGTTGGTAAATGGAAGTCCACAGATGAGTTTCCTTTGGCTAGAGGTTAAAGACAGGGGGATCCCCTCTCTCCCTCTCTGTTTTTGCTAGCGGTAGAGGTTTTCATGTGTTGATGGAGGCTATGGTAACCAATAACATTTTCACCGGTTACAAGGTGGGTCGAGATTGGAATTTATCAGTTTCACATTTACAGTTCGTAGATGATATTGTAATTTTGTGAGAGAAAAGTTGGGCTAATGTCAGAGCAATGCGTGTTGTTTTGCATATCTTTGCGGCTATGTCTGGTCTCAAAGTTAATTTTCACAAAAGTGAGTTGGTGGGTGTGAATGTCAGTAGGTCCTGGTTACTTGAAGAAGCGGTGAATTGCAAAATTTCTACTCTGCCAATTACCTACCTCGGCCTTCCTGTGGGAGGAGATTTTCGGCGGTTGAATTTTAGGGAACCAGTTCTTGTGCATATTAAATCCCGACTGTCCAGTTGGAAGAGTAAACATTTATATTTCGGTGGTCGTCTCGTTCTCCTTAAGTCTATCCTGACCTCGCTCCTTGTCTATGCTATTTCCTTCTTTGAAGCTCCCTCAGGTATCATCTCTTCTATCGAATCTCTTTTAATTCATTTTTTTTTTGGGAAGTGAGGATAATAGGAAAATTTCTTGGATTGATTGGGATTCCGTTTGTTTGGAGAAGAAGGTTGGTGGTTTGGGGGTAAGGAGAATTAGAGACTTTAATTTAGCGTTGTTGGGTAAATAGTGTTGGCAGATGGTGACGAAGAGTCATGGGTTATGGTTTAGATTATTGAGGTCGGCGTGGTGGAAGGAGATTATTACTATTCGTGATAGTGTTGGTTCGACGGTAGGTACTTGGTTTCCTGACAATTTGTGTTTAAAAGTTGGAAACGGAGGTCCTACTTTATTTTGGATTGATAGGTGGGTAGGTGATGTCCCTCTTCAAGTTCGCTTTAGTAGATTGTTTGAGTTATCAAAAAATGAATTATTAACTGTGGCTCAAATGTTTCAGTTGGGGTGGGAGGAGGGGGGATGCGTGGAAGTGGAGAAGGGGATTATGGGCTTGGGAGGAGGAGTTGTTAGTGGAGTGTAGGTTGTTATTATTGTCTGTTGTGTTGCAGGATTCTGTTGATGACGCATGGTCTTAGATACCTGACCCTATAGCAGGTTATACAGTCTGCGGTGCGTGCTTATCACACGGCTTCCATGTTCAATGCTCCTTTGGTGCCAGCACCCCTACTCTGGAGGAAAGATAGTTCGCTTAAAGTATCAGTTTTTGCTTGGCGCCTTTTTCGTAATAGATTGCCTACCAAGACGAACTTATTTCGTAGGGAAATTGTTCAACATGATGCGCAAATGTGTGTTATAGAGTGTAGCTTGGTGGAATCAGATGTTCATCTTTTCTTGCATTGCGACACCTTTGGTTAGGTTTGGCAGCATGTTCGACAATGGTTGGGTGTTTCTTCAGCTGATCCTGCAACAATAGTAGATCATTTTCATCAGTTCGGTACTTCCTCAGGTCTTGCTAAATCAAGATGCTCCTTTATGCATTTAATTTGGTTTGTAAGTTCGTGGGTGATTTGGAAGGAAAGGAATACTTGAATTTTCCAAGCAAAAGAAAGCACAACTTATCAGCTTTTGGAAAAAATCAAACTCCTTTCCTTTTGGTGATTTAATGCTCATTCTATTGCTTTTCATTATCGCTTTCATGATTGGTGTCATAACCCTTTTCTTTGTCCGAGGATTGGCTAACCACTATTTTAACCGTTGACACTCGTTTGTAATTATTGGCTATCCTTTTTTGCATACTTTGTGCTGAAGGGATAGTCTGTTGGTTTATAATATTCCATTTTGATTTTTTTAAAAAAATTTGAAATTTGACATAAAAAAACAAAAGGCACGGATAACTCACGTATAGTCAATTAGTAGATTTTTTCCTTAAAAAAAATAGTCAATTAATAGATTTCTAAGATGCAGAAAAAAAAATAGTAGTAGATTTCAGGCACGGCACACACATTTCTATGCTATTTTGAGGAGATGAAAAAAGGTGTGGGTCTAGTCCATTTTATGATTATTAAGTAGGGGTGGTAATGTGTACTCAATGGGTAAGGTACTATAGTATCATTCTCCATACCTGCATTTGTAAAAAATGCATGTACCCGAGTCCGTACTTTCATGGACAACAACTTTAGTGCCCTTCGCCATATCTTATGGGCACCTAAGTAGCCATACCCGTACCTATTACCCGCACTTTACTATGAAAAGATAATAAAATATATCACAATTGAAAATAAAATTATGGTTCCAAAATTTTCAAATCAACTCATAAAATAGTATGAATCATAATATTTAGCTAAATAAAAAAAATCCAAAATGTCCCTCTAAATAAAAGTAAAAACATTCAAAATACATAAAAAAAGTGTATACTAAAATAAACATCAAATTGATTTAATGTATGAAAGGAAGGATGAAACAATTACTGTATTAGTTTTCAAGTTTAAGCATAGACATAAATAGCTAAATAAATTAAACAATTATGCACAAAAAATAAATAAAGTATTTATTATATTATATAAATATGTATATGCGGGTTGTGGGGCTGGGTTGTATAGTGCTCTTACCCGCACCCATACCCACTTAAATTTACGGGTAATTACCCGAACACAGGCTCATATCCATGAAAGCGAAGTTTTACCCTACCCATTACAGGTATTTTTTGCAGGTGTCCACCAAGTCTTGATCTAATTGTCATCCCTATTATTAAGCCTTTCTTGGCAAACTTCTCTTGTCGATATTCCTCCGGCGTCTCTTCTCTTGTTTCAAACAGGCCATAAAAGAAAAACTTGAATGTGTTATGTGAATGGCATGAAAGTAGGAAAGGTGGACGCAGCTTAGGCACATAAAAACATGACGCCACAAATTGCATTGCGGCATTGATTGGTGGACCACAAAATGGTGGCCAATCGGGTACCACAAAATTAGGACAAAAGCATCTCTACCTCAGAAAATAGGAATCGACATCAGACCCACGGAAACATGTTCGCCAACATTTATTCTCTTCCTATACATTCGCGAACTCTCTATGTATGCATTATCCTTTGTCAAGTGAGTTTACAGGGACACGAATTCTCTATCATACCAACATATCTTTTTGCAAATTATTTTTTAAACTTGAACTGTCAATTTACATAAAAATACGCAAAACAAAAAATAAATTTAATACTTTCAATCATAACAAAAATTAATTTTAAACTCCATATTAATTATTATATATTGTGAATCTAATTTTAGATTAATTAAAATTATTTTATTATGGAGTAAATTAAAACTAGTTTGATTATGTTTGATGATAACTTCAAAAATGTAAAATAATGAATTATTTAAAACCATTGGTAAAAGAAAGAGAGAGAACTTTCTTTACATTGGATGCAATCAAAACCATACATATTTGTTACTAACATATTTTGTGCCACTCACCTCGATGCAATTACACGTTATCTTAGACTATTTTTGTGCTACTCAACTATCATAGGTCTCTGTCTAAGACAGTAAAAATGATGGCTTAATAGGTCATTTGGTCTTCTAATTAATTTTAAGTTTTTATTTTGGTTCCATAGCTAATAAAACTCATGTTTTGGTCCCTCATGTTTGCCTCCGCCGGTCAAATAAATCTCTGGCCATTAAGTTTAACCCAAAATATCAATGGTGGACCAACATTATAAATAGTACATCATAGACCTTATTAATTTCTTTAATTTAAACCATTCGATTTAATTTTTAAAAAGAGGATCGTTGGATCATGAAGGTCTATTGTATGTTACAATATACCATCAATAGGAAATATTTTCTTCATCTTCTTCCTTTATCAACATATCATCTTCATCATCAATCTTCATAAAAAATCCAACAACAAGAAATCTAGAAAACACAAAATCAAATTAACCCAAAATTCCATCAAACCCCAAATTCAATAATTTCTTCTAATTAACCAAACCTCATTAAACCACAAACACAAAATCAAAAATCAGAATCATACTATAAAAAAAAGTCAATTTTTTACACCACCGTCACTTCTCTCTTCCGCCACTACCACTTCTCTTCGTCCATTGCTCTCATCTCTTTGTCTCTTTCTTTCTTTAAAAATGAGAAAATTTCATATCTAAATAACACATAACACATAAGAAAAGTCAGATCTGAAGTTTTTGTCACCGTGCGGTTGTCGTCGTTGTTGTTGCGGTAACTGTCGCCGTCGTTACAGTAACTGTCATCGTCGTTGAGTTCGTCTTCAGTGTCGTTGTTGCGTTCCCCAGTTGCCGTCAAAATTCAAAAAGTATTTAGATTATATTTTTTTCTATAAAAAAATTGTTGTTATTGACATTAAAAAAAAAGAATTTAGATTATATCCTTTTTGTTATATTGTTGGTGTTATTAAAAATAGATAATCTTAATTTGGTTTGTTATAACTTGAAGTCAATTTATATTTATATTTTTAATTTTAATAAAAAACAAAATTTCATTAAAAAAACATTTTTAAAAGTCAACGTAGTTTGAATAAGTAAGTAAACTAGAGGATTTTGTTTTTAGGGAAGGTAAAATAGAGGATGAAACATGTAAATAAATATGAATAGTAGGCCCGAGAATTTATTTATATTAAATACCGGAGGGGAAGTGATAAATAGAACATGACCCCTCGTGTTACGCTTGTAAAAAGAGAAAAGAAAAGAAAAGAAAAGAAGCAAACCAACCCAAACAAGAATACATCCATTTCTTCGTTCATCTGTTCGTCTAGTCTAACCTAGCCATATGGACGTGGCAGCCACAGCCGTCCTCCTCCTATCACCGCCGTCTTCTTCAATTACAACCGGATCCTGCCGCCTTCTTCACTTTCCTCCTTCTAATAATAAGGTACTATCTCTGTTTTGTTTATTTGATTGTTGTTGCTGCTGGATAGTAATAATTATCATTAGTTGCTTTGTTAATAGTATCATTCAAAAGTCCCTATGTAGTAATCTTGCAGTTTAATTTTGCATCCACAAACAAAATACTTTGATATTAATTTCTTATTATTATTGATCCGTAGGTGTGCACTTCCGTCCCCATCCCTAGGCATCATAAGCATAACAGACTCTCTGTTGGAATTGCTGCAAATACGAGAACAAGAAGAAGAAGAAGCTTTATAATTAGAGCAGCAACATCCTCTTCCTCCTCGCCAGACCCAGGCTCTTCTCATAAGATTGCACCTCTTCAGTTTCAATCTCCAATCGGTCAATTTCTTTCTCAGATTTTGATCAATCACCCCCATCTTGTGCCTGCTGCGGTGGACCAGCAACTTCTCCAGCTCCAATCTGATCGTGATGCTGCTCATCAACAACAACAAAACCAAGATCCTTCTCCTACCACATCCACCGATCTTGTTTTGTACAGGTTTCTTCCATTCTTTCACGTCAATCAATTCATCAACCTATTTCTTACTTCTTCATTTTAACCATTGCACTATCTTCTCAACTTTTTCAGGAGAATTGCTGAGGTCAAGGCAAATGAAAGGAGCACGGCTCTGGAAGAAATCTTGTACACATTGGTTGTGCAAAAGTTCATGGATGCTAATATTTCTTTGATACCCTCTATAAACCCAGATCCAACTGGTAGGGTCGATTCATGGTCAAATGAAGATAGGAAACTTGAGCAGCTTCACTCGAACGAAGCTTATGAGATGATTCAAAACCACTTGGCTCTCATTCTTGGTAACAGAGCAGGAGATCTATCCTCTGTTGCTCAAATTAGCAAACTGAGGGTAGGGCAGGTCTATGCAGCATCAGTGATGTATGGTTACTTTCTTAAGCGAGTTGACCAAAGGTTCCAGCTAGAGAAGTCGATGAAAGTTTTAACAAGTGCACCAGAAGACAGTAGTATTCATCAAACTATTGTGGATGATGCAAGACCTGGTAGTGAAGTGGACACTTCCCAAGTGACATCTCATCCTGAAGTATCTACTTGGCCTGGTGGCGATGTCAGTCCTGGTGGATTTGGCTATGGTATAAAGCCGACCAGGTTGCGTAACTATGTGATGTCCTTTGATGGTGATACCCTCCAGAGATATGCAACAATAAGATCTAAGGAGGCCGTGAGCATTATTGAGAAGCACACAGAGGCATTGTTTGGAAGACCCGGAATGGTTATCACACGTGAGGGGGCAATTGATTATTCAAAGGATGAAACCATCAAAATTAGCTTTGGTGGTTTAAGGAGACTTGTTTTAGAGGCCGTGACTTTTGGTTGTTTTCTCTGGGATGTTGAGAGCTACGTGGACTCGAGGTACCATTTCGTCTTAAATTGAGCTGTGCATCCATGGCCCATATGTTCGAAGGTGGTTTTCGTATATTGGTACTGCTGAATAGAATACAAGTTAATGTAGCTTGCTGTTAAAGATAGTCCAATTATTGTCAATTAATTTATGTGTATATACTATTACTATATAGTGATTTTGACTCTAGATTTAACTAATCAAAGAAAATTTATTGTTGTGTAGTTCTTAGTTTCTTTCCATTTTTCCCAGCAAAAACTCATTATAGTCAAGGTTGTAGCTTTTATGATGATCCTAGTCTGTAAAAGTTTCTTATTACTGTGGTTATTACTAATTACTACCGCTCTCACCTTTTTTACCCGGGTCTGATGGCTTATTCTTGCTATTTAAGTATCACACAATTATTCACAGGGCCGGCCCTAGGCATAGGCCGAGGGTGCAACGGCCTAGGGCCCATGCCGGTAGTAGGCCCTAATTTTTTTTATCAGGGGGTACATATATAAATATTTGGTTTTTTGGGGGTGTATATAGCTAAGCTTGATGAAAGGCCTCAAATATTGACCTGATAAAATATTGGGCTGAAGCTTGTTAATCTTTTTGGCCCTTTTGATGTTCTTTTCTATGTATACCCCCAAATTTCACAATGATTTCTACATACACCCTCCCTGTAAAAAAATTGCCAAAAAATGTATTATTGAAGAAACTGGTAATACGTTTTTGGACCATTGTTTCTAATAATGTGCCTCACTAATATAAAAATATTTTTGATATTTATTATTCAAGAAATTGGGATAATTTTATAACAAAACAAATTATATTTTAGTTGAAAATGAGCCTACTAGAGAAATTAATTTTAATCTTGTCTTTCAAAGGTTCCAAAAAATTAAATTATATCATTATAGTAATGTCAAATTTCTTGAATTGATTAAAAGGATTGTAAAATTTCAGTCTACTTTTCAGGTGCTATTGTTATCTACTTCTACGGTATTTTATTTTGTTTTGGTGTCTATGAAGTATTTGATTTATTTTCAGATGTTGCCTAAAAAAACATTTATCTGGTAGTGAAAAGCGAAAAAGAAAGGAAATAAAGACCTAATAAAAACACAACAATGAACTAAAAAAAATTATGATGAATTATGTAAGGGGCCCTTTTCTCATATTATGCCTAAGGTCTTAAAAACTTTAGGAACGGCCCTGATTATTCATATATTTTTATGAGATTATGGGTTTGGTTGGTTGAGTAGGCGATTGAGAGAGAATTAGACATAAAAAACAGTCCAAATATGCCACCAAAAATGATTTCAAACCGAAGTTATGGCTCAAAATGAAAGCGTGGTAAATTTTTTAGTTTCTTACAGTGCAATTGTTTTGTCGTATCAATCAAAAGTATACACTTCTTCACCAAAAAAAAAAATCAAAAGTATACACTTCAATTTTATTTTTTGAAAGGGCATTGTTAGATTTACCAACAAATATTTTAACTTTAGACTATCAGCGAGCTCAACAGTGCAGCTCCTCCCAGCAGTTTAATACCATCCAAATGGTTTGTCTATTAATTTTTTGATTTATGCTCTTCTCCAAGCACAAAACACTCGCGCTCTGCAGTCATGTCCAAAATGTCCGTGCGTTAGTTAACTAGCGCAAGTGTAAAATAATGCGCAAGTTAAGTTGAGTGGCGTGAGTTAAGTGGCACATAGTGGCTTTTTTTTTTTTAAATTTATTTACTATTTTCAAATTATTTTATTTACTTTATTCTAAAATATTTTATTTACTTTATTCTAAATTATTTGTTCACTTTATTCTAAATTATTTATTTGCTATATTCTAATTTATTTATGCACTTAAAATAAATTCGATTTTATTTATTCAATACATAATCATAAACATAAAATAAATGCAAATATAATTACAAAATTAATAAATATAACTCTTGTTTTATTAATATCATTCAAACATTACAATAATTTATTTGAATTCACTAATCTACTTATTATCTTTTTACCCTCTTGGGGTAAAAAGTTATTTTTGCCCTCTTCGGTATATAGTAATAGCTCTTGGGAAAAATAGTGATTAGTCTTGTTGGGGAAAAGGACATCAAGATTCCTTGAGGTAAATTTAAATTTGGTTCCTTTTATACCCCCATGATGATTCTTTTTACCCACGGTAAAAAGATTTTGGGAGTAAAAGGAAGCAAACCTAATTTTACCTCAAGGGAAGCAAAAAAGAAGAAGAGAAAGAGAGGGAGAGAGTGAGGAGGGGGAGAAAGTGATATGGTGTGAGGAATTAGAGAAGTATGGAGTGGTATTTATAGGTGGGAATGGTAGTATAGGTTATAAACAACATTAATGTGGTAAAAAGGACGTGTATAATGGGTAAAAAAACGTGTAGATTGAATGTTGAAAAACTGACCAAAGACCAAAAAATGTTTGTTCAGCTATGACCACCGGCCAACGTGCGTGAGTTAATTCGCGCACAGGCCAGTGATGCGTGACTTAACTCACGCAGAGGTATATTTAGAAAACATATTGGGCGCGAACAAAATATGCTGGGGGAAGAGCATAAATCTAATTTTTTAAGTGCTGCTTCATGGCCCATGAATTATACATTTCAATTTTACTTTTTGAAAGGGCATTGTTAAATGTACCTCTACATTTGTGTTTGGACCAAGCTATTCAGAACCGAACTAAACATCAAACCGGTGTAGGTACTGGCCCAAAGTTCAAAGGTCTGACTGAGGTCAAACCGTGGTTAGACCGTTAACAATTTAACATTAAAATGAGAAAACAGATTCATGCACCCAGCACCAAGTGGTTCATGCACCCAAATCAGAAAAACAGATTAATTAAAATGAAGCAACTCTTTCCGCCCTCTATCAATATTACTGCAACCACTTCAAATGGTAGTAGCTACGGTGTCCATGGTAGATTGTAGAAAGTGACTGAGGCGGCTCAGCTTGCAATTCCCTGTAAGTCCCGCTTGCTTTTTCGGTTCAAGGAAGAGTGAGCACAATTTACTTGCTGCTCTATTCCCTCCCTGTCCCTTCATGGATGAAATACATGCTATATAAATGTATAAGCTGTATAATTTATTGTTGTTTGGAAGTTGATCCTTTTTCGTATTTTGGAATCAGATAATGATCACGACTTACGGTTGGAGGCTTCACGATATGTGGACCTTTGATGCGCCTTGGTGAAATTGCAATGCTTTGGTTCTTGAGATATAGCACAGCTCTTTCAATCAATTTTGGAAGTGAAGTTTGGTGAGGCTTTGGGTTTATTACCATACCGGCCATAGAGTCAATGCGGGATATGGATTTTAAGCAAATTGTTTTCTCTTTGAATTCAAAAGGTGGCATGTATTCCATCAATCCATCTCGAATTTTCTAGGAGAGTCTAACACCAATCCATCAAGCCATAGAGTCGATCCTTTGATTTTTAATGAAATGAACTAGTTTTTCATCGTGAACAAAAAAAATTAAGCACAAATAAGAAGCACTTTGATTCATAGACAAGAAGTTATTTCGTTGGTTTGTATACAGCTCTCACTTCTCCTTTGATTCTATTTATCTATCAATGCATGTATGCATCTGATTTTATCAACTTTGACCTCCTCCTATAATTAAATAATGAGAGACAGACAGACAAAGTGAAGAAATAGTTATAGTTATATAGTACATATCATACCAACTTCTACAAGAGCAGCATGAGGGATTTTGAGAGCAACTGGAGGTTCACGACCATTCTTTTCGAAGAAACGAAAAACCATGATTAAGAATCTCTTGAGATAGTTTGAGCCATCACGAACCACTAAATGTGACTGTCCCAAGAAATAGGCACTACCACTCTCCCTAGCATCAATTAGTTCCAACAGCTCCTTCCTCACAGATTCTCCCATTTTAGGACTACTACTAGCAGGAGGCAACATGAACCGTACTTTTTTTCTTTTGTTGCAAGAGCTACTACTCGCCAACAACGTATGATCACTTTCCTCAATTACTGCTGGGCTAATCTGAGCTTCATTAGTAATGCTAATTTCATTGCATGTTTCATCATTCATCAAAGGGACTAATGCATTTCCATCTGATGAATTTCCCACTATCATCATTTTTTCTTCTGCCGAAACCATTGATTCAATGTCACTAATCTGTTCAATGGAAATGAATTCTCCTATAGCACCAATGATTTTCTCCTCAAAGTCACCCGTGTCCCTTATATTATTATCACAATATCCATATCTCACAATGCAACGATATATTTTATAATCTTTTGGCCCAATCCTTCCTATGAGATACCTTTCACTTTCGGGAACATGAGGCACCGGCATTGACTTGAATGACACCATGATCAACACTTGATGAAATGCAGGAAGATTAGTAATAAAATGTGAAAAGAAAGCTGGGATTCCTGCTACTATGTCTGTGTAAATGAACCCAATTCCAGCTACCCTTGAAATCCCAAGGCCTGGACTGACATCTATTAGCCATTCAGTTGACACCTTGTTTTGCAAATCAAACTCATACTTCTTCACTGTTCCATAATGCCATGAAAGCATGACTGTCATCGACACAACCAAAAGGACAACTAGATACCAAGCTCCCTTGTGAAATTGCAGCATACACGCCGAAAAATATGCAACCTCAACAAGGCCAAAACATAACAGAAAGCATGCAGATATCATCAAATTCTTCTCCCAATACAAAGCAATGATTAGTGACATGAGACTAGTTGTCACAAGCATTCCACATATTATAGCCAAACCTGCCACAAATTGTGAGCTTAATTAATTACACTATTATGATTTTAATGTCATTAACGAGTGATCATGCTAACTAAATGGTAAACAAGTTCCATATAACCATCCTTAATTTAATCAAATCACAAGTACAGTGGTTCCGGCATAACTGCACTGTGCCTGTGCTGGTAGTATATATTAAACATCAATTCTTTTATCTGCATTCCCTGTTTAGTTTACCAACTTTTCATTTTCTTAAGACTTCCCTTCATAAATTAAGGACTCAAATTTTCTAGTTTATTTCAAAAATGGGAACTACTCTCTTGATTAATAACTCAAGAAAAAACATTAATTAATCCCTACCACAAGGTAAAGTCCAAGAGAAATGAAAAAAATTGCATACTTGTTGCGTTGCCAATCTTCACCATGTCTCTTAAACCAACCGTCACAGCCAGACTGAAAATCATCAATAACCAGTTGACATCGGAGATGTAAATCTGGCCATGTATCGTTTTTGATGTGTGAATGACTTTTACTCTGGGAAAACAATTTAGTGCTAGACATTGATTAATGATGGAGAAGCTCGCTGTTATAGTTGCTTGGCTTCCGACAGCCGAAGAAAGTAGAGACAATACTATGAATACATGTTTGGATGGACCTGCAGTTTGTCATCACCAGCAATCACTTTAGCAAAGCGACTAAAAAAGGCATCTTCGAAATAAAGGGTGGCAGGCACTGGACCAACTTACGTGGTACGGATTGACTAAGATGATTAAAATCTAGAGTGTTCAAGTTTTTAGAGATATATGCAGCCTGACCCGCATAGCATATCACCAGAAGCGGATAGATCAAGCAAATAAATGTAATCTACAAACAACATACACATGCACGATGAACAAGTTGTTACTAATAGTTTTTTATTACAATCAATTTACTAGAACTACAGAACAAGGTATGGATTATAATACCTTGATTGATTTCTTGGAAAAATGGCCTAGGCCTGCAAACATTGCCTCTGACCCTGCAAAATTTGTAGAGCATGATATTAGTCCTCCAAAAATATTCTAATTAACACTTGGTGATTATTTTTTTTTCATAAAAAATAATAGACAAATCCCACCTGCTGCGCATAAAATGGCACTTCCTAATAATCTCCATCTTTTGACATTAATATTCTTCACGAATTTGAACAGGTATAGTGGGGATATTTTATAGATAATTTTGACATCCCAGAAGAAAATATTATAGGCTCCCACCACACCAACAAACAAAAGCCAAACAGCAATAATTGGAGCAAACATGAACCCAATTTTATGTGTGCCGCAGGGCTGCAGCACGAACAGGCCAATCAATATAACACACGCAGAGGGAACAGGTACATCTGGAAATCAATTGAGCAAAAGGTCAAGAGGATTCCATGCAGCATGATTTTAGCAGATTCATAAATATTTATCTACTTTTCATTTACTTTATCAAAAATATAAAAATAATTGAATCTTCCATCAAATTTCAAAGACTAAAATGCTCCAAACTAGAAGCAAACTGCATGTATTTAATTTAACTCGCCATGGATACACAATTATCCTCGATAACTTGGATGCATACTGCTAATTGGCGAGTCAAGAGTGAGAAGCTATAGTTTCTTTTATCCAAACACACAAATCGACCAATTGACTCAACATAAAGGGACATTTGAAAGAACTTTAACAATCAAACGAACATAAAGTACTTACATTTTTGTAGAACATTTGAGACGGAATCACGAGTATGTTGTGACGATGAAACTGGTTATAGCCAACAAAGCAATCAGAAACTTGAAATAGCAAATAAGTATTGATATGTCCTTCAGAAAAGAAAATGTAATGGAAGCAAACGAAAATCGAAAGAATTTAATAACAAAAAAAGCAGTAAACATACAGGTTATTTTAAATCAGTTGTTCCTTAACCAGTATCCTTGGTATAGCTAAATTAAATATAGGTTTCATTAAACACACTTACATAATTGTGCCAAGTCTGACAAGGATCTCTGAACACCATATGAAGCTGATAACACTGGTAAACAGGCAGAAAGTATATATATATATTTACTCAAGGGAACAATAAAATTAATACTTAGGTATGAAGTTACTTGTAAGAAAATCAAAATATAAATGGGAGTTGTGTATACCACCTGAGAGTGCTGGAGTGAGGACTGCGGCCCCAATTGTCATACAGGAACCAAAGAGGGCCAAGAACAATATCAAATAGTGACAGGACTTGTGTTTCTCAATGGCCCTTCGTGCTTTGGAATCAGTACTAATCTTAGAAGGAATTGTTGTCTCCTCAAAAAGCACGACCTCGTCAGTGGTTCTATCACAAGGGAGTAGGCCAACTTTTGCATTTCTACACAAGAGTGAGTATAAAGCAAAAATACCACCTGGAAAATATTTTCAACGAAGTGAATATAAATGGAGTAAATAATATTTAGTGAAACTGAAGTGAATAAAATTTGATTTATTACGTACCCTCTCCTTTATCATCAGCTTTGAGCACTATGATGGCATACTTGATCAAAGAAATAGTTGTTAGAGTCCAAAAAATGAAGGAGAAGAGTTCATAAACAACTTCCTCGGATTCAAGATCTTCCGCTCGCATTGTCCCGAACACATACAAGGGAGCAGTGCTAAGTTGACCATAAACTATTCCAATAATTTGAAATGACAACAGAATTGTTTGATTCCATCTTTTATTCTGAAAAAGAAAATATGGAGACAGAGATCATGAAAAGGGAGCTAGGGAACTAGAAAGATCATTTGTATATTAAAAAAAGAGTGAGAGTGAGAGTGAATATGATGGATGGATGGACCTTAGAGTCATGAGCAGCAGGACGCAGTTGAGAAGCCATGTGATTAGCAGAACAGAACAGGAGAGAGAGAGAGTAGGATGAATGAATACAAGTAAGTAGTATTTGGAAGAATAAGCGATTAAGACAATGCTTATGCTTGTTCAAATTCTATGGACGGACGGAGCATACTAGGTACTGTAATTAATAAGAAGAGAAGAAAAGATGATCTGATCACAGACTTGTATTAATTCTTTCTTTTTCTCCATAGAGAATCTAGAGATAGAGTATGGTGGACTAGAGTAGCATATACCCCCTACACTATATTACACGTATGTTATGATATTGACTCACAGTCAATCACCACAGCATGTAGTACATTCATTCATTCAGACATACATAGTGATCTTCACGTTAATATTGTATCACCTCGATCTGTCACTGTGGACGGACAGCTTATTATTATTATTATAATAATAATAATTCATCCCCTCATTTCATTTCATTCCAAATAATAATATTTGATTCTATAAGTATAAAGTACGCCGCGGTAACGCCAGAGTGACATACACCCAGATTTTGTCTTATAAAGAAAAAACATTACATTGTGAACTAAATAATACAGGAACAAAATGGTAAAATATTTAATAGTACAAAACTAAACTATTATATGTATATAGTAATAGTATATTTAAAATTAATTCAAAAAATAATAGTATTATATGTTGCTTATAACAATAATAATAACATTTACCATTAATTCTTTCAAAAATAAAAACATTTACCAAAATATCTTAAAGCTTCTTTTGACTGAGATGTCAGTACTCATCCCTTAAAACAAAAACATTTGAGTACTCGTTATTAATAATAATATGTCATCATCATTATATAAAGAGAACTTCAACATTTTTTGCTTCGAGAAGCGTAATCGCAGACCCCAACAACGTTAACTATCTACAGCTATCAAGATTAAAAATATACTAATCACAAATATTCATTTATCATCATCTACATTTTGTAAAAAAAATAATATTATCATCGTCTACATAATTTCCTTTTGAAAAATTAAAAACAAACTAGAATTTGACCTGTGCGATGCACGGTATTTTTTTAAAAGTGTCATATATAAGTATCAAATTGACTATCTTTTGGGCTCTTTGATAACATCCCTACACAAACATCATGTCTTTGATGATATCTCTTATATCAGTAAATTATGTCTTTCCAGTCCAATATAAAGTTTAACCTTGCATATTTCCGTAGTCATGGATGTTACCCAATGTGAGCATCTTTCAAAAGTGAGCTGTCTTCAAAAATAATGCAAAAAAATTAATTAAAACAAAGAAAAAAATTAACAAAACAAAAAGCAAATACATGGTTCAAAAATAAAATAGAATAGAAAAATCTAAGAGAAAAATTAAGATAAATTACTACTTTGTTGCACTTATTGTTTCTTTCTTGCTCATCCTTTCTGCTCCAAGAGTTAGCATTTAAGGGGATTAGTTTTATTTAGTTATCATTTAGAATGCGATTAAATTTTTCAACAAAAAAAAACAACAGTAAAATACGATTAACAAAAAAGATACATAATATAGAATCCATTGACTACCTTCATAGTCTCTTAAATAATGGGCATTGCTACTTTGCTGTAAAAGGAAGACTGCCAAAATTGGTGTAAACATCTCAAACTAAAAACAAAAAACACAAAAAGGATATTCCATTTCTCAAAAAAATATGCATATCGATAAAATTCATGTTAAATTAGAATACCAGTAAAGCAGTGGTATGAGAGGAAGGTTGTAAAGTCACGTCCTTCCGTTTGCAAAAATCAAAATATCAAAATATATGATTCTTCTGTTGTCTGTGTAATTTACCATGGTTTAGGGTTTTTTTTTGGAGAAACATGGTTTAGGGTTTGCTATATATAGCCGAGTTTGAATGAAAATTAGGGTAGCTAAGTTTGCAAGGAAATTAGGGTATTCTGTTTGTAAACGTATTAAATAAGTGTACAACAACTTGCAAAAAAAAAAAAAAGAGTCTACAGAAACAATAGATCTATACAAACGATGACACAACATGATAGGAATGAAAAGCTCATTAGTGAGGAGAAATATTAGGGATTACTTCATTTTAGAGGGAATTTATTAGGTTAAATTGATGCGTTGCATTTTAGATGGAATTTGTTAGGTTAAATTGTTGCTAACCTAATGCAGCATTTTAAAGAGAAATTATTAGGTTAAGTTGCTGCAGACCTAATAAAATTAATAAATAAGGATAAGGATAACGATATAGTCAAGTTTACATGGAAATTAGGGTAGCCGAGTTTGCATGGAAATTAGGGTATTCTGTTTGTAAACTTATTAAATAAGTGTACAAATATTGTCAAAGAAAAAAAGGCAACATGATAGGAATGAAATTTGTGCGATGCATTTTTTTAGTATTAAATAAGTGTACAAAATATTGTCAAAAAAAAAGGCATAAGCGTACAAAAATATTGTCAAAAAAAGGAGAAAAAAAAGCATAAGTGTACAAAATATTGTCAAAAAAAAAATGCAACATGATAGCGATGCATCTTTTTAGTATTAAATAAATGTACAAAATATTGTCAAAAAAAAAAGCATGAGTGTACAAAATATTGTCAAAAAAAAAGGTAAAAGGATAGGAATGA